>JGI24707J26582_10000939_pt1 | contig 23193 bp, 20 predicted proteins | sample BioPla1DNA1_FD_26582 | JGI IMG/M metagenome (IMG submission 26582)
TGGCAGGGGAAAGACAGCGGCAGGCGTATCCTGCTGACGGCGCACTACGATGTCGTCCCTGCCGGTGACAGCGGCTGGCCTTTTCCGCCTTTTTCCGGACAGATCGAAAATGGGAAAATCTACGGCCGCGGAAGTCTTGACGACAAAGGATCGCTGATCGCCATTTTCGAGTCAGTCACGGCTCTGCTCCAAGAAGCGTATGTACCGCCCGTGGACATCTGGTTTGCCTTCGGATTTGACGAAGAGGTGGGCGGCGCGCACGGAGCGCAGAGAATCGCCGCCTTTTTCCAAGAACAGGATTTAATATTCGACTACGTCCTCGACGAGGGCGGAGCCGTCGCCGACGGCTCCATGATGGGCATCGATAAACCTGTCGCTGTCATCGGCGTCGCGGAAAAAGGAAACACGAGTTTCAAACTGACGTTCAAAGGGGAACCGGGACATTCGGCGACACCTCCAAAGAAGACGGCGATCGGGGAGATGGGCAAGTTTATCAGCGCGGTAGAGAAAAATCCTCAGAAACCGAGGTTGACGGAAACGGTGAAGGCGATGCTGAAAGCCATCGCGCCTCACATGAAAGGAATCGCGAGATTCATCCTCGCCCACCCGGACTTATTCGCGCCGGTCATTATTAAGATTCTGATGGGCAATCGCCAGACGGCGGCCATGCTCCGCACGACGTACGTCTTCACGATGACGGAAGGCGGAACGGCGCACAACGTGCTCCCTCATACGGCCGAATGTACCGTCAACGTCCGCATCCTTCAGGGAGACAGCACGGACGCCGTTTTGAAACGCTTTGAAGCGATTGGTATTCCCTTCTCCGCGGAAACAATCATGCTCGACGAACCGACAAAAGCGGCCGATTTGAACAGTCAAGGCATGAATCATTTAAAGACATGCATCGCTTCCGTATTCCCGGACGCCGTGATCACCCCGTACCTGATGACCGGAGGTACCGACTGCAGGCATTACGACCAGGTCACGAAAAACGCTTACCGGTTCTCACCCTTCCGCATTAGCGAAGAGGAGCTCGAACTCGTGCACGGAGATGGAGAATATCTGTCCATTCAAAACTTGGAAAGCATGGTGGAGTTCTATACGCTGTTTTTGAGGGGGATTTTTTGACAGTGCCAGAGAGACAAACATTGGTACGTATTTATAATAAAATCTACGCATGAACGGACAGAGCAGTGAAATGAGGGGTGTCTCACCAAGAGGGCGTCTCTTTTGAGACAGTTTGAACACAGTTGAAAAAGCCGAAAAATGGGGGACGCAGCTTGGACGAAAAGTGATTTTCTTCGATGTCAGCTCAACGCTTGTGGAGAGTCGGCGATGAACGGTTTGAGTATACGTTATGAGGGATTGTAGGAGAGACCGACAACTACCGATTTGCAGAGTTCCTTAAGAGGAAAAACACATGCATTCATTGTGTGGACTAGAACAGATAAGAGAGCAAAATGACCAACCATCAAACCATTACCCACCCGTTCCGGCCCCTTTTTCAAGCCGATTCCAAAATTTTAATCTTGGGTTCCTTTCCTTCTGTCAAAACCAGAGAATACGGCTTCTTTTACGGACATCCACGGAATCGTTTCTGGCCTTTACTCGAGCGGGTTTTCGGTGTGACACTGAGTACGGATATTGAAGAAAGAAGAGCCTTTCTCTTACAGCACCATCTCGCCGTCTACGATGTCATTTACCGGTGCGATATCATCGGATCCAGCGATGCCAGTATTCAAAACGTCATTCCCTCAGATTTAAGCCCTATTTTCAAAGAGGCCGATATCAAGCAAGTTTTCTGTAACGGCGGGACGGCGTACCGTTACTATCGAAAATATCAGGAGCATAAAACGGGATTCAAAGCCATTCAACTACCCTCTACCAGTCCTGCCAATGCAAGGTTCTCAATGGACGATTTGCTTCGTCACTGGAAGATCATACGAGAGTATTGAGCATGAAATAGGAGACGACCAACAAAGAGGTCGCTAAAAAGGAAGAGACCACACGCTTTCCTTTTGCGCCTGAACAAGGAGGAAATGAAGCACACTACTTCCAAGAGAAGTCGATATGACGTTGGTTGATAACGCAGTCGTCCAAGTAGAGATTAATTAGCGTCTGATAAGGGATACCTGCTCTTTTAGATTCGTTCTTGAAGTAGTCAACCGTACTCTTGTTAAGGTTAATCGTTATCTGCTGTTTGATGCGGTTGGAATAGGGATTCTTCCGCGGGTTAAGATTTTGGATGTCGTATTCTTGTCTCATAAGTTTTCACCTTGCCATTTTAAGTAGGTCGTTCGCTCATTTTTTGTCGCTCTTCGAGCAGAAATCAATCTAATGACGGAGTTTTCATCTCTGTAACAATGGCTTACAACACAAAGTCGGGCATTCCCAGAAAGTCCAATGATGAGAAAACGTTCTTCATCATGTGAATGGTCTGGGTCGTCAAAAAGAATCGCACCCTGATCAGCAAAAACCGTAGAGGCTTCCTCAAATGATAAATCATGTTTTTCTTGGTTGATCCGGTTCTTTTCTTCGTCCCACTCAAAGTGTAGCTGTTCCATGCGTATATTATAATTACTTTATAATTATATTTCAATCCCACTCTTTGCGAATGATCTTAGGTTAAGCCTTGAAGTGTAATATTATGATCTAAAAATGTTCCTTTTAGCTGTTTCAGCATACAAGTATTGTATTGCTGAAATGGATGAGTATTGGGGAGATGATGGCGATGCCCCTGAATGGAGACGTCAGATGGGGATTGGAAAACGCATTAAATAGAATGAAGAGTCTAAAGGATGCGTCCAATGAAAAGTAAACATATAACCAATAGCTACAAGGATCAGCTCGAGTCAAGTTTCAGTTAGCAACTGAATTGTTCTTCTTTATGTGGCACGATTAAGTTACAAACTGAAACTGTGAGGGGTAATGGTTATGATTTTGAGAGATGATTATCTCTGCTAAACACTGCTAAACGTGAGGTGATCAAAATGAAAATAGCCGTTATACACGGGGAAACCCATAAGGGCTCTACATATCACATGGCACACGCTGTGGCTGAGAAAATCGGTGGAGATATCAAAGCGTTTTTCCTGCCAAGGGATTTTGGAGAGTTCTGCAACGGTTGTACAAGATGTTTTTAGAAGCGTATGTTTCATATCTTGCGTCTTATGCAAATGAAAAGTTGGAACAAAACTGATTCTGACTATTGGAAAGAAAGAGGCTGGCTAGATAAAAAACGCCCGTGGCAAAGAAGAGCTATTTTTCAGACTACTATTTGAGGATTAATACACATGATAAAACAAAGAGCAAAACTCCTATCTTTACTTTTATCCATATGTCTCGTTCTGTCGCTGACGGCCTGTGCAGGCCGCAACGACGTATCCTATTCCGACGCAACGAATTGGGCTTATTTTGAAAATGAGGAGTCCGAAAAATCGGCAGATGTCTTTTTCATCTGCCCTACTGTTTTCGGCGGGGATGAAAACACGTTCAATATGGCGATGGATGATGAAAAAACACGCGAGTATTTTCTCGGTGCAACGAATATGGAAAAAGGAATCTACGATGATGACGCGCGCTTTTTTGCTCCGTATTACCGTCAGGCAGGGCTGAACGTTTATAAACTGCCCGCCGCGGAGAGAGAGCAGTACTTTGAAGTCGCCTGTAACGATATAAAGAATGCCTTTTCCTATTATCTGAAGAATTGTAACGATGAGCGTCCGATTATTCTTGCCGGTTTCTCTCAGGGGGCGGATCTGTGTATTCGCCTTGTGAAGGACTATGCCGCGGATGCTGATTTTGCAAATAAACTTGTCGCCTGCTATGCCATCGGTTGGAGCGTTACACAGGATGAGTTGGATGCAAATCCCGGCATTGAATTCGCAAAAGGTGAAAGTGATACCGGTGTGATCATTTCCTTTAACAGTGAAGCTGAGTACATTGATGATTCTCTGATGATTCCGAAAGGAACGAAGACGCTTGCCATTAACCCGCTGAATTGGATGACAGACGGCACCCCCGCAGATAAATCGCTCAACCTTGGCGCTTGCTTTACAGACTATAACGGGAAAATCACAAAAGAAATCCCCGCTCTTACCGGTGCCTATATTGATGCAGAGCGTGGCGCTCTTAAAGTAACGGATGTAAGCGCGGAGGAATACCCGCCCGTTCTGGATATTTTCCAAGAAGGTATTTTTCACCTATATGACTATCAGTTCTTTTACAGAAATCTGGAGGAAAACGTCCAAACCCGAATTGATACCTTTGAAAAAGAAAAATAAACGGCCTTTATTCTCGACATATCTCCCTGCAACCTTGCGGCATTATGTACGATCTGAATCGACCGCTCTCGAAATGCGTTTGTCGGGCAACCGATACGTGGGTTCGAATCCCCACCTGTCTCCGCCATAATCATTGAAACCCGCTTGCCATAATGGTTTGCAACTTCTATTTTGTTTTTCTATTTTAGTCCGTCGTATGTTTACATAACATTAACCAGCATCAGTCAGATGTTCTTCAGTAAGGCGATCGACTCAATCTTGTTGTTCTTCTTCATCCTTATCTACGATTTCTGATACATCGCCTATTAATTTTGAGAAATCAATCGCATTTTTAGATGTGATTACCGGCTTTCCAGTTTCTTGCTCAAGAGTATCCTTAGCCACTTTGGCTACATTTCCGCCTCTTTTAGCTACCTCAATGTGCTCATCCATTTCTTGGGGATGGTCTACATTGGTAATATCTTTTGTAGCTGCTTCGGCCAACATGTTTAGAATTAGCTCGGTGGTCGTCATATTGTCGCGCAAATTCTCTTTCTTGAGATTCTTGAAATCCTTATACTGGCGAGTCGTCATCCCTGACCATGCCTTTGAAATTTCATTGGTGAGAATGGCGTATTCTCTTCCTTCCTTAACCCCATGATCCTGCCAGGCATCTGTCAACTCTTTTCGAACCTGAATTGCCTGAAGTCGCTGATTAATCCACTCGCGGGAATATCCCTTCTGTAGGTAGGTTTGTAAGGCCCTATCTATAGTGAGCTCAGGGTCAATAATTTCGTCGACCCGCTCTTTACCGACTTCTGCCAGCCACATTTTGAATGGTTCGGCTTTGGGTGAAGGAATGGACTGGATGATACGGAAGAGACCCTGAATGTCAGCAACATCGGTTTTATATTTCTTCCCATCTGAAGACTCTAATTTCAGTTGTCGACAATATGTCGACAACTCAGACTTTTCTTCATCAGTCATCCTTTTTTTAACTCGGTACCAATAGTCTCTTGGATTAGCACTCTCAGTTAAAACGCCGACTACATCAACTACTGAAAAATACCATTCTTCTTTTTCGTTATCCCAAACGGAACGTATCTCTTTGTTTTCGTAAATTTTTATTTCGTCCATATTCCTGATCCCTCTCAATGAGTTGTAATTCCTCTCATTTTGCAAAAGGCTAAAGATTGCATATGTTTGCTAATAGTATACCTTCTGCTAATTTTGGATACCTAAAGATATTTTTCGACCACAGCTGTCAATAACTGTCAACTTCCATTCAGCTTTCGACTTAACTTTCGACTTATCCTTCGACTTAATTTTGTCTTGGTGTATTGTTCCCGTTAAGCGTTTTATTGAACATCGTGTCAAGGCCGAGCGATCTTTGAGCCCAAAGGCCTGTCTATAAATGACTCACCGGGATAAATTTTAGACCGGTTGGCATACATTGTGAAATCAGACGAACTGTTGAGGGGTTGGTTACAGCGGTCAGTTGGATGACCATTGTCTTTCGCCCCTCCGAAATCCCTTGAACCAAGACATTCAAGCGGACAAATAATAATCTCATTTGTATGCTCGGAGCAGACTAAAAGGTTTTAGCTTAGGCTTAAAATGAGAGTAAATCGTATGAGTAAGTCTTGCAAAGTGTTTGGGCAAAGAGGAGAGCGTCTACTGCTATGAAAAGATAGTGAGCTGCTCAATACACGATTCGGCAGTTTTCATTCTACTATTTGTGGGAATAGGTCTTTCGTTGTTAATTGCTTTCAATATACCAAAATATTTTGCCCCGTTTTCCATTTCCGTAATTTTTCCTCTTGGCATGGCCGTGATTTCTTTCGGCGGTGCTTATTCCCTTATCCGCAGTAGCTTGTTTGCTGCAAAAGATCGAAAAACAGATAACAGAAAAGATGACGATTCGAAAACTTACAGTGGTTCATCTGCTCTCATAAGAATGCTGAAAAATCAAAACCCGGATAGAACTTATTTCACACCATCAAGTTTTGCAGAATTAGTAAAAAAATAAAATATTATGACTTGTGCGGGATCGAACTGATTGCACTGACTAAACGTTGTTCTTGCTGTTGCCATGATTGATCCGGACGAAGGCGATCGCATGATGACGAGCCATGTTGCCCCGAAGCCACAACATACAAGAACGAACACTATCGTAGAAAGGAAGGCGTATGATGGGACTTTTCAAGCCTGCGTGGATGAGTAAAAACAAGGAAAAAGCATTAAAAGCTGCGGAAAAAGGAAGCGATTAAAAAGATATGCGATCAATCAAAGCTATACAGAATTGCCATAAATGCCTCAAATGAATTAGTAGCCAAAAAGGCAGTTGAAATGATTAAAGATACTCGAGTGCTCTATGATATCGCTCGTAGCGGCGCAGATAAAAAAATCGTCAAAAAGGCAATAATTTCCTTACAGGAAGATCAGGAGTTGCTCTATCAATATATTTGTTCATGTAATGATAGTGAACTATGTGTTTTTGCTGTCAAAGAATTAAAAGACGAAGAAAAATTATATGACATTGCGTGCGGTGGATACGCGTATCCGGTACGTGAACAGGTATTATTGCAGCTCAATGACCAGAATAAGATACGTGCTATTCTGCAAAATGAAACAGATCCACGCCTTAGATCGATTGCCTGCGGCATGACCCGGGAAGGGCATAGTATTTCCGGGTGTACGTGCAAGAGGTGTGGTGCCATCATCACTCATGCGAACCATGATTGGAAATGTACAAAACATCAATCCTACGATGGCTCAGGCGAAGCAGAGTATGTATGCAAAAAATGCGGACTGAAAAAGCACGAAGACTGGAATCCATACAATGCGAGCGAACGATATAGTCATAGTAGCAGGCCTTTCGTTTGAAGTAATTAACCCTGTGCTGTATCGCCGGCTGTGTTGTGTCTTTTTCTGTAAAGCCGAAGCTATATTATCCCTTGTTGTCGGCTGCCAATATTTCTACTGACGATGCAAAGTTTAATAAAGTGGAAATCTCGGCCGCCGAAGGCGGGTGGACTTTAAACGCCGCGGCTGACCTTTTGCGACGCGATTTCCATAAAAACTTCAAAATATATAAAAATAAAAAGACGCCACACTTCACTTCTGCGCTTAAATAACGCACAATATAAGTGTAGAAGGGATATATAATTCACAGATATATTGTCCATGTTCTTGATTATATTGAAGATATATTATCCGTATGTGAAGTGTTTTGGATGCCTTGCAGAACGGATAATGAATTTGAGAGGTAGTGAACCACTTCACTATTAAATCTTTTCCGGAAACCATTTTCGGGCACAAAAAAGTCCCAAAACGCCTGGTATGACGGCGTTTTAGGACAAATTGTGGCGGAGAGAGCGGGATTCGAACCCGCGGAGGGCTTGCACCCTCGCCGGTTTTCAAGACCGGTGCCTTAATCCAACTCGACCATCTCTCCGTATATGAAATAGGCTTAGATAGTCTATCCGAGCAACGACGATCTTGTCAAACATAAAGCCTGTCATTCTTAGTCTTTTTGCATTCGGGAAATAGAGTGATCTCTGTGCATTTCTTACTTCTGTGTATCGCGACACCGTGCTAAAATGGCGGTAAGGTCTCTTCCGAGGAGGTAAAAACTATGAAGAGAAAATCGATATCTTTCCTTAAACTGCTTTGTTTGTTCATCGCATCTCTGCTTTTGTTCGCCACCGGATGCAAGAAGAAAGAGTTGAATATGGCCGAGCCGAACGTATCTTTTTCGGAGACCTCTTCACCTAAGATCTCAAATCCTAAGATCTCAAATCCGGAGACCTCTGCCCCGGAGCCATCAGTCCCGCTAATAACGGATGAGACAGACGATCCCGTCCCGCCTGAAGTAACCACGACCGCACCTGAGGAACCTGCAATCATTATTGCTACCGATCCTACTCCTGCTGCCACAACGGCACCGGCGCCGAAGGTGGAGGTAGAAGTGGAAACACTCGATCAATACATTAACCTCGATGATTGTATCCACGGCGAGTGGAAAGATTCCGGCGATTACGGCGTCAAAGAGAAAGAGCTTTTCAATCAAGATGGCGAGACAATCGGGCTCGTTTACAACCATACCCAGTTCAAAGATCAAAGTGAACTCGAAACGTATATCCTGTTTTTCGGTTTCAATGACAAAGGGGAAGAGATTGATCGCCATTTTTACGGCAGCGGTATCCCGCTCAAAACGGTCATTCGACACTTTGAGGCAGATACAAAGAATTGGATACGTACAGAGACATACAACTATGACGTAGTCGGTTGGTGGTGGATGACGGAGATTGAGGAACCCGACGGTCGTGTGTATAAGGAAGGAGTGTTCCCGGGCAGGGATAACTCCAATGACCCTGAAGACGGTTTTACGACGTTCTACCAGCTAGATTATCGCGAAGGCACGAAACAGCACTCGATCTACAAGGCATACGAATACGATAAAAAAGGTGACTTTGTCCTAGGATTCTCCTATGACAGCAAAGTCGATGACTCTGAGGGAGAAGAAACGGAAGCTCCGGCTCAAGATCCTTGGCGTACGATCTGGATGGAAACGTTCGAGGCGAGTCACTAAGAATAAGATTTGCGTTAGATCGCAGAGATAATGCCCCTTACATTTTTTCGAATATAGCGTATAATCTAGAAAAACAGGGGAGCTTGTTTGACAGGCTGAGAGGAAGCACGCAGCTTCGACCCTTTAACCTGATGCGGATAATGCCGTCGTAGGGAGTCATCAAGAAGATTTGTTCAGGAGGCTCCGAAGGCGGGTCTCCTGTTTTTATTTTCTAAAAGAGGAAAAATCGGGCGTCACGATTGCGGAAAACACAAAATTTGCTCAACGGCGATGATCCGGACGCCTTACGGCAATATCTTGAATGACAAGGAGCAGAAGCGACGTCCTCAACTGCACGGATCCATTGTCCCGCGTGCTTATGGGATTAACAGATAATGCCGTCAAAGTACCACGGCTTTGACGGACTTCAATATACAAGGAGGTCATAACTTGTTTAAGGAGATTTTTGAAAACGTAAAGGAGAAGCACCCGCTTATTCATAATATCACGAACTATGTGACGGTTCACGACTGCGCCAACATCTTAATCGCTTGCGGCGCGGCTCCTATTATGGCGGATGACGCGGATGAAGTGGAAGAGATCACATCGATCTGTCATGGGTTGAACATCAACATCGGCACGCTCAACAGACGCACGATTGCCTCCATGCTCCTTGCCGGACAACGCGCCAATGCATTAGGTCATCCGGTTGTGTTGGATCCCGTCGGCGTCGGTGCATCCAAACTGAGGATGGATACTGCTCTGAAGCTCCTTGAGGAAGTGAAGTTTACAGTTATTAAGGGTAACATTTCGGAAATTAAGGCGCTTGCTACCGGCGGCGGCACGACACGAGGAGTCGACGCCAATTTGGCCGACAGGGTCACGGAGGAAAACCTCGATCAGGTCGTCGCTTTTGCTAAAGCATTTGCTAAAGAAACGGGCACGATTATCGCCATTACGAGCGCCATCGATGTCGTGAGCGACGGAGAGACAACGTACTGCATCCGTAACGGTCACCCCATGATGGAGTCATATACGGGCGCCGGATGTCAACTCTCCGCGATGGTCACCGCTTTTGTTTCGGCAAACCCCGATCGCCCTCTGGATGCGACGGCGGCCGCCATTGCCGCTATGGGACTTGCCGGCGAAACCGCCTACGGAAGATTAGACGAAATGGACGGCAATGCTTCTTACAGTAATTACACCATCGACGCCATCTACCGTATGACTCCGGAAAAACTGGAGGAAGGGGCGAAGTATGAAGTGCGATAAGGACATGATGCTCCTTTATGCCGTCACGGACAGAACGTGGGTCGGTGAACAGACTTTATACGAACAGGTTGAATCGGCATTAAAAGGCGGCGCAACCTGCATTCAGCTCCGTGAAAAAGAACTGAACGATGAAGAGTTTTTGAAGGAAGCTCTGGAAATCTCCGCTCTATGCAAGCAATACAACGTTCCTTTCATCATCAACGATCACGTTGAAATCGCGATTCGGAGCAATGCCGATGGCATTCACATCGGTCAGGACGATATGCCCGTTGCGCAAGTTCGGGAAAAAGTCGGCAGCGACATGATCATCGGCGTCTCAGCATCCTCCCCGGAAGAAGCGCTGGAAGCAGTTCAGAACGGCGCCGATTATCTCGGTGTCGGCGCGATGTTCTCGACGTCCACCAAGCTGGATGTGAACGTCCTTTCGAAAGAGACATTGCGCGAGATCTGCACGACTGTCGATGTGCCGGTCGTCGCCATAGGCGGTATCGGCAAGTTGAATATCTCTCAACTGTCCGGTACCGGTGTCGACGGCGTCGCCTTGGTCAGCGCGATATTTTCCGCGGAGAACATTGAAGATGAATGTCGCCTGCTCCGCCGCCTATCGGAGGAGATGGTGAGTGGAGAGGTGACGCATGAGTGAAATAGGCTTGGTTCGCCGCCTATCGAAAGAGAGGGTGAATGCATGAAGATAAAATGCGCCATTTTTGATTTTGACGGGACGTTGTTCGACTCGATGTATGTGTGGAGAACTGCCGGAGAGAAGTATGTCCGCTCCCTCGGCAAAGAACCGAAACCGTTCCTGTGGGGCTATGTAAAAGCCTTGAGTTCGCTCCAAGCTGCTTGTTTTCTAAAAGAAGAATATGAGCTCGAATTGTCTGTGGAAGAGATTATGGCGGGTGTCGATCAGACGGTTGAACGAGGTTACTTTTACGACGTTCAGCCGAAACCGGGCGTTGTTCCTTTTCTGGAGGAGATGAAACGAGCCGGCGTACGGATGTGCGTCGCAACGGCATCCGAGCGCTACCAGATAGAAGCCGCTTTAAGAAGGTGCGGCATAGACCATTATTTCGAAGCCGTTTTCACATGCACCGAAGTGGGGCATGGCAAGGATGAGCCGATCATCTTCCGCCAAGCAATGGAATTCTTCGGGGCGGATCGAAGCAACACGATCATCTTTGAAGACGCCGTTCACGCCGTTGAAACGGCCAAAACTGACGGCTTTACGGTCGTCGCAGTCTACGACGAGTACGAAAACGAGCAGGAAAAGATCCGAGAACTGGCAGATCTGTATCTTGAGGGCTTTTCAGATATGGAGCCTTTTTGGGCGTTCATTTCGACCGACTGAGGTGAGCCGGGCCCCCTCGATGCGGAGGGAAAACCGCCTACGATAAGGCGATTGACCTTTTGCCCGAACGGGTGGTCGTGAAGCAGGGGCAAATACATGAAGCACAGGCATGGCGGCTTGGGATTGATACATGGCGCGTGGGGGGAAAGACGTTCTTCGCAGATCGCGGCCACGATGAATTTGTCGTGACGATCTCATGACGCGAGGGGGGAAAAGATATTCCGTACTGCCTTATTTGCGGGTGCGTGCAGACAATCTCATGATGCATGAGGGAAATGCCCTCAATGCGCTCGACAAGGGAGCATCGAATATGGAAAAGGAGTTCACATGATGACCATGAAAACGGCTTTGACGATTGCGGGGAGTGACTCGAGCGGCGGCGCGGGTATTCAGGCCGACATCAAGACGATGACGATGAACGGCGTCTACGCTATGAGCGTGATCACGTCACTCACAGCACAAAACACGACCGGCGTAAGAGCCATTCAGGACGCTTCACCGGATTTTTTGAAGCAGCAGATCGACGCCGTTTTCGAAGACATCTACCCCGATGCGGTGAAAATCGGGATGGTCTCTTCCAGCGAATTGATCCATGTGATTGCCGACAGATTGAGATACTACAAAGCACGAAACATCGTGCTCGATCCTGTCATGGTCGCGACCTCCGGTTCGACTTTATTGAAGACGGATGCCGTACAAACATTGCTCCATGAGCTCTTCCCTCTAGCAACCCTTGTAACGCCGAACATTCCGGAGGCACAAGTGATCTCCGGTCTTACAATCAAGAACAAGCAAGATATGATCGAGGCAGCCAAGAAGATCGGCGACGAGTACTGTTGCGCTGTACTTCTGAAGGGAGGTCACTGTGTCCACGACGCGAACGATCTTCTCTATCGAGACGGCGCAACGATATGGTTCGAGGGCAGACGCATCGACAACCCCAACACGCACGGCACCGGGTGCACCATGTCGAGCGCCATCGCGTCCAATTTGGCGAAAGGCTTTACTCTCATCGAGTCGATTCAAAGAGCGAAAGATTACATCTCCGGTGCCTTGTCCGCGATGTTGGATTTGGGTAAAGGGTCAGGTCCGATGAACCATGCCTATAATTTGCAGGGAGAGTTTGCATCTTGCCCTAATTGAAACCCTCAATCATTCTCCCATTTATTTCGCTGAGAAGAGGAAGGAAGTAGTTTGGCCGGGAAACCGATTCTTAGATACTGACAGGGGATCACCTCATTCCCTTCTCTGTCTACGACGCCCCATTTGCCATTTTGCGTTACCACGAGATAGCCGTCTGTAGAGCACATGGAGACTACATTGTCATACTGCGGATTAACAACAAACTTGCCATTCTCATCAATAATCCCCCATTTACCGTCAACAGAGACGCCCGCCAGACCGCAAGATTTAAAAGGAGAAAAGGGGCGTATTTCATCAAACTGCGGTTCAATCACAAATGCGCCGGTTTCATCNATATAACCCCATTTGCCGTCAACTTCGACACCTGTCAGACNGTTGTCTGAAAACATCTCANGCTCCGATGTATAGTGCGGTTCGATCACATATTTGTCGGCGTCATTGATGTAACCCCATAAAAGATCAAACTGTCCAAGAACCATGACAGCTGCCAACCCATTAGATGCAAAAGGTAGTGCCTTAGTATACTGCGGATCAATCACAAAAGCTCCGGTCTTGTCGATATAACCCCATTTGGCATTGCTTTCAACACAGACGGGTGTCAGTCCATGAGCAGAAAAAGAACATGCGTAACGATACTGCGGATCGATCACAATACAACCGGTCTCGTCAATGAAACCACATTTGCCATCAACGTCGACCGTTGCCAACCCGCTGGATGAAAAAGACTTCGCTTGATCAAACTGCGGATCGATCACAAAGGCACCGGTCTTGTCGATATAACCCCATTTACCATCTTTACCATCAACTTTGACAGCTGCCAGACCATTCGCTGAAAAAGGCTTTGCGTAACCAAACTGCTCTTCGATTACAAAACGACCGGTTTTGTCGATATAACCCCATTCGAATTTTTCAATGGCAGCTGCTAAACCGTTCGCTGAAAAGCCCCCTGTTTCAATAAATTGCGGCTTGATCACATATTCACCGGTTTTGTCAATGTAACCCCATTTGCTGCTATCGTCTTTGATAGAGAGTACGCCATTGACAAATAGATTCACCTCCCCTTCAACCGGTTCTACGGGATCTGGTTCAACTTTGTCAGATGGTTCCACGGTGCCAGATGGTTCCGCTGGAACTGTCTCAGTTTTGTCAGACTCAGTGGGATTTGTATCTATTTCTTTAGGCTCTGTAATCTTTGGTCCTACCTCTTTAGATAAAGATGCAAGTAAGTCAGCCGCTTCTCTGTTAGCTTGATCGAGCTCCAAGACCTGGAGAAGGACTCCTCTCGCCTCATCAAACTTACCGAGCTCGATATAAGCTTTCGCCTTTCCTATTCTCGCAGGGATATTGTCAGGCTCAATGTCGAATACCTTTTGAAAAGCGTCGATTGCTTGTTCGTACTTGTTTTTGAGAAACAATTCTTCACCTAAATCAAGCCAGCCTTGTACTGTCTTCGGTTGACTGCTCGTTCCGGTGTCGCCGCCGCCACAGGCACTGACAAGCATAGCTATCAGTATCACGAACAGCAGGGCGGAGCGGAAAAGACTCTTTTTCTTTGATGCCAAAGACTCGTTGCGGTTTACTACCGAGTTAATAGTATTCTGATTGTTCATTGGGAGGCCTCCTTAACGACTTCACGTAGTCTCTCATGTGATTCATGAGAACAATCATTAATCACCAACGTCTAGTCCGTTCCGGAATAGCAATAACTGTCCTGCTGTCGACGTCGTCTCCTGCATTAAGCAGGCGATGTCGTGCTATGTGCTTTCGCACAGTTAAAAGAGACAAGGAAGGCTCCCACCAAACTTGGTAAAACGGCTTATTAAGAAAGACAAACCAAGGAGGAACAGGAACCTTTTCTGAGAAAATTATACAACTGAACAAGGGCGTAAAAAAGAGGAGTTGAACGGAAATGTTCGGAAAAGTGTGGAGGATATACTGAATGCTCGATAAAAGCTTTTACGGAAGAAACAACTTTTGTTAGGGGGATTTAGAAATCCGCTCTAGAAAGCGTTCCATAAAAAAGTTGCGGAGATAGATTTGTGATTTCTGACTATCACCTTTTACTAACTGCTGAATTTTTGCCTTCAATTGCCTAGTATCGCGAATCATAGAAGACCCTCTGTGTGTTTCTTCATCTCGTGAATATTCCGGCCTAAGTTGAGCCAAACGGTGGCTCCGCCGCACCGTAATATCCATCTCGTCCATTCTTGACTCAAGGAGGGTAAATTCGCCACAATTAAGCGTATGGATGACAATTATATCAGGATATTTGGCGCTATCATTCAAATAATGATAAGGACTGCATCTGCAACGGCTGCTCTTTGCATTGTTGCTGAAAAGAAAGAGGGACATAATGACTAACCTAACAATTGATCTAAGTAAACAAGAATACCCAGTATTCAACATCTGTGACGATCATATCTTGGATTTAAAGCCGATCAACTTCATCTTCGGAAGAAATGGAACAGGCAAGAGCAGTTTGGCACAATTGATTAAGCAACAATATGAAGAAACAGAAGAATACGATGTATGTGTTTTTACAGGCATGCAAGATTTATTAGTAGATGATAAATTGAATGCTGTAGTCCTTGGCAAAGAGAATAAAGAAGCAAAAGAACAAGTAGATCGCATTGATCTTGATCTGATATCTCGTCAAGGAAAATTAACAGAATTAGAGAATTCCCTAAAGAGCTTGCTTTGGAAACCTGAATTCAAGGAACTTGGCATTAACAAGAATCTGCTGTTTACACACAAAGAAGAAGCCGAAAAAGATTATAAATCGAAAGAACAACTAATAGATGCTTTCTATACTTATGGTGCAAAGGAAGTGAGAGAATTTAGTCCTAATATTAAATTATTCTCTGGTTCATCTTATAACAAGAACAATTTCGAGAGAGAAATACAACGTGCAAGAAGGCTACCTGATAAGGAGCTTTCGCTGTGTAAAGCACAATTAAGGGATAATCCAAAAGAGAAACTCAAACCATATCACGCAATTCACCATAACTATGAGGAGCTTTTAGATCGTGTTAACGAGGTTATAACTCGAGAACTTGCACAAATAGAAATTTTACCTGAGTTTAAAGACAATCCTCAAAAACAAAACTTTGCGATGCATGGTAAAAAATTACATAGGCCGGGTGAAATATGTGCATTTTGTGGAAATCTTTATACAAAGCAGAGGGAAGAGAAACTAGAACTTTTTCTCTCAGTAGATGAGTTAAAAAAGCTCAACAACGACTTAGATCTGCTCTTAAAACGGATAAACACGCACCTAAAAGAAATGGAGGAACTTGAAGAGCCAAAAACTTCAAGCTTCTACAGCTTTCTTAGCGACGAGGTCTCAGACAATATTTTAGGAATTAAGCACGCGCAATCTTCTCTTGTTTCGTTCCTCAGAATTTTAGAAAGTGAATTGAATGAAAAGAGGAGAGATTTATTTAGTCGTCGAAATCCTTTAAGTGAACAAATCCCGGATTCTCTCAACGCTGAAATAGAAAATATAAACAAATTGATTGACAGACACAACAATCATACTGACAGTTTTGTTGAACAGCAAAAAAAAGCCAGAGATATAATTCGTTTCCACTTAATATCTGAAATAATTGAGGACATAAAAAAACACCCCTTTAAAAAAAATAGTTGGAGAGGATACTGTGCAGAGAAAAATGATTTGAAACACCTCGCAGAGCGAGTTGTCAACGAAAGACAAATATTTGAGCAAGAAGTAGAAAGCATAGAGATATCTATTCGCGCCGAAAAGAGCGCCATAGCCAGATTAGAGGGTGATAGAAGGAATCAATTAAAGCGAACACAAAACACCGAATATCTTGCCAACATTATCAATCAAAAATTGTCTGCTGGTGGTAAACAGGATTTAAAGTTAAGTGTACGCCGACTAGAAGATGATGTTGAGCACTATATGATACTTGACGAGAAAAACGGGACGCGAGATATCTCCAAAATATCAGCTGGCGAGAAGAACATCATAGCTTTTCTATATTTCATCGGGTTTCTGAAAAGCATGGATAGCCGTCAAAAGAAAATTATAGTTTTTGACGATCCCATGACTTCTAACGATGACACTATGCAGTACTTGATGATTACGGAGCTTCAGAGACTATATAGAGGAACAGACAGAATCTTTGATAGAAACAGGGATTGTTTCCTATGCATGACACACAACGTGCATTTTTATCTGAACGTACAGCCTCACGGCGCTATCGAAGACAAGCACGGGCGAACAAAATATGACAAGTACAATTTTTACATCATACGGGACAAAACATTTTTCAAGGTTGAAAAGGAGGAAGATGATTTTAAGACTCATTATGAGGCACTGTGGATGGAACTTAATGACTTGTTTGAAAGCGGTCATTTAAACTCTATGTTAAATTCCATGCGACGTATTGTAGAGACTTTTATGCTGTTTAATAAAATACACCCAGATCATTTTTACAAAGGTAAAGATGAGCACCGAAAAATGTTTAACGTCCATTCCCATGCAGCAATCGACGAATTGTCTGCTGACGCTATAGGAAAAACCAAAGAACAGCTACGCGATATGTTTAAGTATCTTTTTTATGATAATGAATTTGAGGAACATTTCGATAGCTATTGGAAACACTAGTACACTTTTCTTTACGACGTAATACTAGGTTCAGAAAACTGCTTGAGATGTTGGCTTCGGGCTTCATTATGAATCATCTCTTATATGCTACTGGAAAGGTTATACTTATATAAAGATCCTCATTGTTTAAGTGCCTGACAAGCTACTTAGTTGTTTTTGATCTTGTTTTATATTTGCTTTTAGGGGTTGCTTATGCAGAACATAATAGAATACTCAAGAAAATTGATTGTCGAAGATTTATTTAACACGCCATCTTTTCATAACGTTTGGCCAATCTGGAGGAAGGAAATACGTAATCTTACTTCGATTATTTCTCCCATTTCATATTTCAATTTGGGAGATAATCTAGCGAGCGTCTTCCGTTCAACGAGTGAAGGGGGAAGAACCCAGAGCAGCCTTTCAGCAGGAGGTATTGTTTGGGAGTCTTTGGTGACGTGGTATTTAAATCTTATGTGCATTGGACGTAGAACACTTGTCATCAAGCATAAAAGAACATTTGTTCCAAGTCCGGTCAGGGACGCGATAACGGTAACATATAATAATTTCGATTCAAATACCGAATCGGATGTTATTGCAATTACTTTCCCAAATCATGATGATTTTTTGCGAGATAAGGAGGAGCTAGTTCTATATGATTCGCAGGGAAATCGAGTTGAGCTCTATATGCAAAATGGCGAATTTAAACGAGAAAAGGTTATGGATGCTCTATGTGAGAAACATTTTACATCTTTAGAAATTCATATTATTCAGTGTAAAACAAATTGGAATGACAATGCTCAGATTCCCATGTTATGGGATATGGTGTATTCCGCACAGGGTTTCGGCAGAAATATTAATGTCGGTAAAAATGGGAAATCAATTAAAAGTGTCAAGGATTTCTCTTATTCATTTGTTACTGTTCCAACTAATTCACTTGATAAGTATAGCGCTAGTTCTACAGCAGTGCTCAGAGTTAATGATCTGTCTGGAGGAAATTATTGGGGCAATCCTTCACGAACAGCTGTTGCAAGATCCGTAAAAGAATTGGCAACACAAAACTTAAGTTCCGGACATGATGATGCTATAACGGTTACACTGCAGAAAGAGATAAAGAAACTATCTACTGACTATTCATATTTTAATCTATAGGATCCAATAGAGCTGTGAAGACTTATGGTTTTTATAGACAGTAAGTTTTTTCTAAAGCATATTTTATTTCTAGGGCAATGGCTCTTGCTAGTAAAGGGGGTACAGCATTACCAACTTGCGTGTATTGAGGAACTTCTATTCTTCGTCTTTTTCCTCCCGTTGTTCTATTTCCCAAGAACTCAAAGCTGTCATCAAAAGATTGTAAGCGAGCTAATTCTCTTACTGAAAAAGTTCTATTACCATACGGGGAAATGTAATCATCTGGAATGGTCAGCACAGTAGGAGAGATTTGTTCAGGATGAAGTTTTGTACGCATGCTTTTCTTAGTTAATAATATATCTATAAGATCGCTGTTAGAGGTTCCTTTTTCAAAAATAGATAATAGTTCTTCTTGAGAATAATCTGTTCTTTTTTCTAATAACAAAAGAAGATGCTTCTTGTCAGATAAGTTTATTCCCTCATTCGTTATTCTTTTTTTCAAATCACTCGTTGTTTCTCCCGGTTTATACAATGAAAACCTTTCGATGACTAGATCTGTATGGTTAGGGTAATCCGATTTTTCCAACTTGATTGGTTTGTATGCTGGAAAGTGTCCATCAACATGTTTTGTTCTTCCGCGAATTGATTCTTTCTGAAACAAGGTTAATTTCTCGCTTATACCATTTAAATCCCCTATTGCATCAGAGAGAGTCAGGTGAGTTTTAATCGTCGTCGGGGCAGGATAAGCAGGTTTATGAACATTATTTTTATAGGCAATAAAAACAACTCTATTTCTCCTTTGAGGAACCCCGTAATCAGCTGCATTAAGCACTTTTGGATTGAGGATCTCATATCCGATTTTGTGCAGCTCTTTGGATAATATTTCTGGTGCGGTAATTCCGTTAGGATATAGATGTCCGAAGATTCCTTCATATCCAAAGAATTGCATGTCCAGAAAACCTTCAACATTTTCCATGACGACATATTTCGGTTGTAGCTCGTATACAACCCTCACATATTCTCCGAACAATAAATTCCTTGGGTCGTCTGAATTTCTAAGTCCAGCCCTGCTAAATCCTTGGCACGGAGGACCTCCAAAGATAGCATCAACATTTCCCTGATGTAATTTAGCCTTCGGCAGCCTGTTAATGTTTTTGAGTATTTCCTTGCCTTTTAAGTCCTTAATGTCACTCTTCTTAAAAAATGTATTAACGCCATGTCTCAGCCCTAACTGCTCATGTCTGTTTTTATAAGTTTGTTCGACGCTCTCATTGATATCTGATGAATAAATGATATGAAGACCAGCCTGAATAATACCTTCAGACATGCCCCCCGCGCCACAGAACAAATCAATAACATTAAACTTCATCACCACATCATTACCTCTGTTTTGCCATGCTAACATGTTATCTTCAAAAAGTCCAGGTGAAGGAAATTCTTGTATTCTTTGCATCATTTCCTTTTCAACTAAGCCAGCCTCCGTCAATCTTGCTAGAATTCTTTCAATGGTTCTTTCAGATACAGAAAAGATCCTTGATAGTTCTAGTGCCGTTATTCTTAATTTTTGATCTATTATTTCGAGTATTTTTTCTCTTTTTCGGCAGGTTTCTGTTTTTGCCCGTCATTTTGACCGTCATAATTTATAGGCTTTTAAGACTGAGAGGATATTGCCAGCCTCATCTATCCGTCTTCTTCTACATCTAACAACCACCTGGAGATATCAATGATTCGAATACCCTCGTGCAGATATTCCGGATGACCTGTATTCGCTATAAGGAGCTTTGGGTATGCGTCCCTTATTTGCAAAAGCGGTGTAACTTCACGCTCCAGTGTCGAAGGGTCTGTAATATTGTCAGAAACCTGAAAGTACAGCTTTTCACTTTGTTTGAGAGCAATGAAATCAATCTCTTTTTGATACAGTTTTCCAATATATACCTCGTATCCTCTACGCATGAGTTCTATAGCGATCAAATTCTCATAGGCTCTGCCATAATCCATGTTTCTTTGGCCCAATATTGCATAGCGCAAACCCAAATCGCAAAGGTAGTATTTGTCAAGTGTTTCAAGATATCTCTTTCCTCTGATGTCATAGCGTTTTACCTTGTAAAACATAAAGGCGTCACAAAGGTGATCGATATATTTGACGAATACCGCTTGCTTTCGAAATGTCAATAATTATTGCTTTTTGAAAGCGAAAGTAAAATGTCAGAAGCTGATTCTGTAGATGAGGACGGTAAAAAGCATTGAGTCTTTCCCAGATCTTTAGGCAGCTAAGCGTGATTCACTTTTTTCCATTCTCCATCTTTAGAAATTAGCGCATGCTCAACGAATCCGGCATCCGTCAATCTCGTTAAGTCCCTTTCAATGGTTTCTTCAGACCCTCTCGCTACCAAGCAACCAATCCACTATGTAGATGATCGGTATGCCTTGAAGCATCTTTTCCTCATAGTATCTTCCCGTTACGATGATTTTCTTATAATTGTCGTTGACGAGTAATAGGTTGTCGACTTCACGAGTACTTTCCGGCATCTCGTAAGTTACCTGTACGTAGAGTTTTTCATCAACCTTCCTAGCGATAAAGTCGATCTCTTTCGTGTCGATGCGTCCGACATCGACGGCGTATCCTCTTCTTAAGAGCTCTAAGAAAACGATGTTCTCCAATCGATTGCCGAAATTACGGTCTTTCCTTCCCAACGTGTGTCTTCTCAAGCCACTATCCACGATGAAGTATTTGGCGTTAGTTCTTAAATACGCTTTTCCCCTAATGTCATACTGTCTGACGGGGTAGAATAAAAAGGCATTCTCCAAAAGTTCTAAATACCGGTTAACCGTATGGTTGCTTGTAGGAACTTTTGCATTTGTCAATACGTTTGCGATGTTTGTCGGATTGACGAGCTGGCCGACATTGTCTGCAAGAAAAGAGATGACATTTTTGAGCACTTGCGTGTCCTTGATCCCTGAACGGTATGCGATATCGTTCAAAACGATTGAATCAAAGATTCCTGACAGGATCGTGTCCTTAAGTTCTTCTTGAGCTAGAACGACACTTGGAAAACCGCCGTATTCTTCATATTCGCGATAGTATCGATCAACGTCCCTTGAGTCCTGATTGACCTGTTTAGCCTCTAGGAACTCCTCAAAAGAAAGTGGATATACGGGTATTTCAACATAGCGACCGCTAAGAAGTGTTGCAAGCTCGCCGGACAGCATTTTAGCGTTCGATCCTGTAATCACAACATCACAGTCATAGCTCACTCTAAGAGCGTTGACAACTTTTTGCCAACCTTCGACTAACTGAATTTCGTCAAAAAGAAAGTAGATTTTCCCGTTGTTCTTGGGTGTAACGCTTAAGATCAGCTCTCTAAAATCATCTTCATCTTTTATCGTTTGATATTCAAAGGCTTCAAAATTTATATAAAAGATGTTTTCCTGGGCGACTCCGTCGTTTTGTAAATAGTCAGCGTACAACGTCATCAATACAGATTTGCCGGAGCGCCTCACGCCGGTAATGACTTTGATAAAATCGCTGTTTTGAAACTTGATAAGCTGATTTAGATAACGTGGTCTCTGGAACATAGGTGTCTTTCTCCTCTTAGTCTGTATTATAACAGATTGGAAGCTAACTTCCAAATTGTTAGAAAAGCTGAAATAAAGGAAGTTAACTTCCAAGTTGATGAAAAGCCCGAAAACAGGAAGCTAGCTTCCTGTTTTCGGGCTGGTGACACGTTCTAGTAAACACCTTCTTTGGGGCGACGTGAGGAAATCTCATCCTATTTCATGTTTACGCCAATATACGGATCTAATCTCGTTAGTTTATGGGGCGCAATTGGCAGTTACTTTCTTGTCTGTAGAATCCCCGCTGTTTTCATAGCCTATCACTTCACATGAAATCTGCGCTTTTGCTCCCGCAAGAAGTCGCTTCTGAGTGTAATGATGGAGGCGAGGAGCAACAGCAATGCCGAGCCGCCCAATCCCTGCTTTCTTCACACCACTTCACTTCACATGAAATCTCCTCTTCAGCTCCCGTAAGAAGTCGCTTCTGAGTGTAATGATGGAGGCGAGGAGCAACAGCAATGCCGAGCCACCTAATCCCTGCTTTCTTCACGCTCCATCACTTCACATGAAATCTCCTCTTTAACTCACGCAAAAAGTCGCTTCTGAGTGTAATGATGGAAGCAACGAGCAATAGCAATGCCGAACCGCCCATGATGCTGAAAGGTAAGCTGCTTTCCTCGTGCCATATGCTCAGGCCGACGATCGAGGCGATGATGGCGACGACGATGAGAAGCAGCAACGGCAGCATGTTCTGTTTTTGTCTGTCAATATCCGTGAAGAAGAGCGTGCCCGAGACGACAAGTCCGCTGAAGCAGACGATCGGAACGACGTTGACGGCCCATCCGGAAGCGAGGAAGATGTCGATCGAGGCCAACAGGGAACAAGAGAAGGAAATCACCTTGATCGACTGGCTGATGCGGTTATACTCCACCAAATCGGGTGACAAGATGAGCGACCACGCCATGTAAATGGACATCAAAACGATCAGACTCCACGCCCTGCCGCCGACAGCGAGATTGACGATGGGGCACGCAACGACCGCGAACAGAACTGGCCACCGAATAACACGAAGAAAATGTTTCCGTTGCAACTTGCGTTTCTCTATGGGCGGGTACGTGATCTTAAGCTTCATAAAACTCACTTCCTTCTACCACAACACTTATGCCGTTTGCCAAAAGCAGATCATACATCGCCTCTTCAAAAGAGGGGTCAAGTGTCGCTTTAGCGATGGTGAATGTCATCGTATCGTTCATCGTCACGACGGAACAGGAGGCGCGATTGGTGATCGGCGGGCCGGTCATCG
>JGI24707J26582_10000945_pt1 | contig 23045 bp, 23 predicted proteins | sample BioPla1DNA1_FD_26582 | JGI IMG/M metagenome (IMG submission 26582)
ATATTCATATATGCCGGCAACTCTTTATTTATCTCATTTCTAAGTTCTACAAGTGCTTTTTCAAGCTCTTCACCTTCAAGTTTACACTCTTCACACACATCATAATCAGGATAAACCAACGCCTCTAGTCGTCCGTCACGCTCACGAACTACCGATTCCGCTATAATTTCTTTACTATTTATTATAGCCTCAATCTCTTCAGGATAGATATTTTGCCCTGATGGCCCTAAAATCATATCCTTACTTCTACCCTTAATAAATAATATCTTATCTGCATCAACAATTCCTAAATCGCCAGTATGCAACCAGCCATCATCAGTAAAAGTCTCTTTTGTAGCCTCTTCATTTTTATAATATCCAAGATGCACATTATCACCTCTAACCTGAATCTCTCCAACAATATTTTCTGGGTCTTCACTATCAATTCGTATCTCCATTCTATCAACAGCACGCCCCGCGGACTCTGCCTTTGTCTGGTGCCAATACTCATAACTAATTAAAGGACCACACTCTGTCATTCCATAACCAACAGTGACAGGAAATTTTATTTTTCTTAAAAACTGTTCAACTTCTTTGTTTAACGGAGCACCACCAATAACAATTTCTCTAAATCTACCTCCAAATGTTTCTATTAATGATTTTCTAATTTTTGAAAATATCAACGAATTAATCAAAGGGGTTTTTGTCAATACTTTTATTAATGGTTTCTCTATAGTTGGCTGAATACGTCGTTTAAAAATCTTTTCTAAAATTAATGGAACAGAGAGTATTAAATGCGGTTTCGTTTTACCAAATGCCTCAACAAGGATATTTGGCGATGGCATTTTTGCTAAAAAGGTTATATGAACTCCTTCAATAAAAGGCCATAAAAACTCAAACAAAGAACCGTAAGAGTGCGCCAGTGGTAAGAAAGATAAAATGCTATCACCTTCGTGCATCTCCATTTTATCTATTGCATATTGCACATTTGACCATATACTACGATGCGGTAACAGAACACCTTTTGAATTTCCACTTGTACCAGATGTATATGATAAAACCATCAAATCTTCCGCTCCAACTTCTGGAAAGTCTATATTCTCAACATCAAAATTCTTATCTGAGGTTTCAAAAACTCCTTCCATAGCTTTTGTTAAAGTAGAAGTTTCGTCGATTAGTACAGAAAAATCATCAATACATATAACACCTCGCAAACCTTTTAGCTTCTCAGCATCAAGTTTGTCAAAGTTTGCACGCGACGTAAATAGCAATTTCGATTCACTATGATTAACAATGTGAATGACATCATTAGGATGAAAATCTGGCAAAATAGGAACTATTGGATATCCTGAAGCAATTATTGATATATAAGTAGAAGCCCAATTTGCAGTATTTTGCCCAATTATTGCTATTTTCTCCTCTCGCTCAATCCCTATTTCTTTAAAAACTTTCTGAAACTTATAAATTATTTCACCAACCTCTCGAAAAGATAATGTGTCGCCTTTATAATTTGTAAATGCTGGATTATCTAATCTCCTCTTAATAATACGCTCAATCATTGAGACATAACCATTCGCTTCCATAATAAATCATCTATTAGTTAAATAAGTTTTCCACCACACACATCTATATTATTACATATATAAATATATTATTTACAAAAGTTATTACTATTTTATAACAAAATCAATAATAAGTGTTTTCTTTGAATAATTCTTTCAAAAGATAGATATTTTTATGTAATTTACAACTAAAATTTAAAACAATAAATTTTTTAATAACTATGAGTAACGAAATTAATTTAAAGTGGGTAGACGGGATGTCTTTTGAGACAGAAATTAACGGACATAAAATAACATTAGATGCTGGTGATGCAGTTGGAGGAAAAGATAAAGGCCCAAGACCAAANCCATTTGTACTGGTTGCTTTAGCNGGTTGCACAGGAATGGACGTGGTTTCAATTCTTAAAAANATGAGAGTAGAATATGATAGCCTAAATGTCAAAGTAGAAAGTGAAATGACAGAAGACCATCCTGTTACATTTACTTCAATGAAAGTCATTTTTGAATTTACAGGAAAAGATTTACCTCTTGATAAAATAGAGAAAGCAGTGAGTCTTTCTGACGAAAAATATTGTGGAGTATCTGCACTATACAAAAAGGCAATTCCTGTTACTACAGAAATTATAATTAATGAAAATTAATGCTAAAAAATAGATGGCAAATATTTATATCCAATTCAAAAAAATACTTTGATTTTGGATATTTTGCAAAAATTGCTGCCAAGGTAACTCTAGTAACCTTGGCAGGATTTTTAACTATATATATTATACACTTCGCCATAGATAAGGCTTTTGAAAAAATTACTAATAACATTGATGAATTAACTCAACCCAATGAAAGACTTATTATAGTAAATAACCTCTTTAGAAATATCACAAAACTCAATAATGTTCTACAAGAGGAAACTGCATCTGGCAGACGAATTTTATCTGATTCATATTTTGAAATTTCTGACACTTTATTTACACAACTAGATTCACTAGAAGTTCTTTTTAAAGAAGATACACTCCAACTGAATAGACTCTATATTATAAAGGAAAATCTTGAAATTCAAGAGAGTATTTTGAATGATTTTTTAAAAGTCCAGTATGAATATGGAGCCAACAGAAACATAGAGTCAATATTAACAAATATAAAAAAGAGTCCTGACAAAAGTATAGAAACTGAGATAGAGGAAGAATTTTTCACAGAAGAAGAACCCGACGAAGAAGAGAAAAAAGGATTGTTCAGAAGAATTTTTAGAAAGAAAGAAAAACCAGAAGACGTAGAACTTATTGTAGNACGACAAAGAGTTGACTCTCTCAAAACAGAGGCTACTTATACTAAAGAAAAAATTGAAAAAATTGAGAAATCAATCACAACATTTTCTCACAGAACACAACATCTATCATCGTTAGTCCAAAAAAAGCAACTAGAGCTTCTACATACAAATAACTTTCTCTATCAAGAAGTTATTTCAATCATAAATGAAGTTGAACAAGAAGAGTTGGCGCAACAAAATGCTAAAACAACTGATTCATTTATAACAGCTGGGAAAGCGATTAAACATCTTAACACAGTTGCTGCAATTTTTATAGGAACATCATTAATACTGTTTATTCTAATTATTATTGATTTATCAAATAGTAATAAATATAGAAAACAGCTTGTTATTGCCACAGAAACTGAAAAAAATGAAGCAAAAGCAAAACAACATTTCCTCTCAAATATGAGTCACGAAATAAGGACTCCACTACAATCTATATATGGCTATGCCGAACAAGCGATATTATCTCCAGATAAACCAATAAATATTAATGCAATATACAAATCTGCAACCCACCTATTAGATGTTGTAAATGAAGTATTAGATTTTTCACTAATCTCATCTGGTAAGATTAATTTATCTAATGAGCTATTTTCACCTAGCGAACAGATAAAATCTGTAATAGATGCAATGAGACCATTGTGTAAAAACAAAATTATTGATTGCATTTTAGATGATAATTTACCAAAAGAGCTAAATCTTCAAGGTGATTCATTCAGACTGAGGCAAATTCTATTTAATATGATAGGCAATGCTATTAAGTTTACTGAAAATGGATTTATAAAACTGACAACTTGGTATGATAACGAAGAATTATCAATAGAGATTGAAGATTCAGGAATTGGAATAAATAAAGAGCAGCTTGATAAACTTTTTCAAGAATATACTCAGACTGACCCAACAATTAGTAATAAATATGGTGGAACTGGTTTGGGATTAAGCATTGTAAAGAAAATAATCGATATTCATAATGGAGATATAGAAGTTGAAAGCGAAGTAGGAAAAGGGACTAAGTTTACCGTTACAATTCCATATAAAAAGATAGAAAACAGAGCAAATGATAACATACAGACTAAAATTGAAAATAAGTTTAATCAAAAAGTTTATATCGCTGATGATGACAAACTTATATTAGAACTTTTCACAACAATTTTCAACAAATACAATATTCCTCACAAAACCTATAAAAACGGAATTAAATTAATAAAAGATTACAAAAAACAGAGAGCTCCTGTTATTTTCTTAGATATGAGAATGCCTAAAATTAGCGGTGAAGAAGTTTGTAAAGAGCTAAGAAAAATAACTCCCAATAAAGAAGAGCTTAAAATATATGCACTTTCAGCACAAACATTCTCAAAAGAGTGCCGCGAAGAACTCATAAACAATGGATATAATAACTTAATCAGCAAACCTTTTTCGGAAAGCGAAATATTAGAAATATTAAATAGTTCAGATACTATTATGCAAAAAGAAAACAACACTGTTTCAGCCTTAAATCTAAACTCATTCCTTACTCTTAGCAACGATCTAGAAGAGATATTAGAACTTTTTGATACAATAATTGAAGAAACAACAAAAGACTTATCAAATTTTCAAAAGGCCATAAATGATAATAATATTGATAAAACAACTTTGATACTTCACAAACTAGCTGGTAGAATAGGACAAATTGGAGAGAAAGAATTAGCCGCTAAGCTTAGAGATAAAGAGATAGAAACAAAAAACAGTGAAATGATTACTGGCAATTTTGATTCACTTATCGAAGATGTTTCTATTTTTGTAAAAAATATAGAAACTGAAAAGGATAAATTATTTTCAAACTAGAAAAAATGAAAAATATATTTCTGATAGGATTTATGGGTTCAGGAAAATCCACTATTGGCAAAAATCTTGCAAAAAAACTTAATAAAGAATTTATAGATTTAGATGATTATATAGTTGAAAAAAAACAGATGACTATCACTGATATTTTTCAACAATTTGGCGAAGAAGAGTTTAGAAAATTAGAAAATAGTGCATTAAAAGAGATTATAAAAAACAAAAATCAAATTATTGCTACTGGAGGTGGCGTTCCGTGCTTTTATGACAATATGGAGATTATGAATGAAAATGGAACAACTGTATTTCTACAACTCCCTGCAGAAGAACTAGCTAAAAGACTTGCTAATGAAAAAGCTCAAAGACCACTAATAGCAGAGCTTTCAAACAGCGAGCTAATTGATTTTATAAATAAAAAACTTAACGAAAGAGACAAATTTTATAGCAAAGCTAAAGTTATAATAAACTCCAATTCAAAAGATATTAATTACTACATAAGCTCCATAAACGAGTAGTCAAAAGTTAAAATGTTTGAAAAAAGTTTGAAATATCTTGATTTCTTCTGATATTCGCTGCGCTAAACATAAAAAACATTTTGATGCGTGGAGCTATTATAGGAGACATAATAGGTTCTTCTTTCATTAACAAAAATATTGATTCGCAAGACTTCCAACTATTCCAGGAGACTTCTGCATTTACAGATGATACAATTTTAATTATATCAACGGCCGATGCTTTGTTAAATAATTTAGATTATAAAGAATCTATGATTAAATGGGTAAAAAAATACCCAGAAGCTGGATATAGAGAACAATTTCTACAATGGGTCAGCGACAATGGCACTACTGAATATGTCAGCGGTGGAGAGGGTGCAGCTAGAAGAATCACTCCTGTAGGGTTTGCTGTTTCATCAATAAAAGAAGCTGTGGAAGAATCTGTTAGAAGTACCGAAATCACTCATAACATACCAGTCAGACTAGAAGCATCTCAAGCAGCAAGTATTGCAATTTATATGGCAAAACACGGCGCTACAAAGCAAGAGATAAAATCTTATATTTCTGTCCATTTTGGATATGATTTATCGCTAGATATTGAATATTGGAAAAATGAGTTGAAAAGCAAAGAACTTCCAGAAACACCTGTTCCACCAGCATTAGCAGCTTTCTTTCAAGCATCAGACTTTGAAGAAGCAATCAGGTTTGCCATATATATCGGTGGCCCAACAAGCACGATTGCTAGCATAGCGGGCGCGTTAGCACAAGCTTACTTTAAACATATACCAAAATCATTTGAAAGAAGAGCTTTATCTAGATTAACACACGAGCTGGCGCAATTAATAAGCGATTTTGAAGAAAAATATAAATAAAAAAATTTGAAATATTGCACTATATTATAATAGTGCAATATTTAATACTTCCATTACATTTTCCACATAGTGGAACTCCAATCCTTTGATATAGATATCTTTTATCTCATCAATATCTTTCAAGTTCTCTTTTGAAAGAATTATCTCTGTAATTCCAGCACGTTTTGCAGCCAAAATCTTCTCTTTTATACCACCAACTGGTAACACCTTACCACGCAAAGTAATTTCACCTGTCATTGCTATACGTGATTTCACTTTACGACCTGTAAATATTGACGCTAACGATGTAGCCATTGTTATACCTGCCGATGGGCCATCTTTTGGAATTGCACCCTCTGGAACGTGAACGTGTACATTATTCTCCTCAAAAAGCTTTGGGTCTATATCCAACTCTTTAGCATTAGATTTTAAATATTCCAATGCTAAAACAGCCGACTCTTTCATCACATCACCTAAATTTCCGGTTAATGTTAATGTCCCTTTCCCTTTACTTTTGCTACTCTCTACAAATAATATCTCACCACCAAAAGCTGTCCAAGCTAAACCTGTTACAACACCTACCGATAATCCTTTCTCCCAGCTATCTTTGCTATATCGCGGAACTCCAAGCATCTCAACTAAATCAGCCGATGTTACACGCTTTTTATACTCTTGGTCTGAAGCTATTTTAAGAGCTACTTTTCTACATACACGAGCCAAAGTCTTATCCAACTGACGCACACCTGATTCACGAGTATAGTTCTCTACAATCTGTGATATAATTGGCTTTGTTAACGAAAGTCCTCCTTTCGGAATTCCGTGATTTTCCATCTGTTTTGGAATAAGATGTTTTCGAGCAATCTCTACTTTTTCATCTAAAATATATCCACTCACATCTATAAGCTCCATTCTATCCAAAAGAGGTGCAGAAATAGTGCTCAATGAGTTAGCTGTTGCTACGAACATCACTTTAGATAAGTCATAATCAACATCTAAATAATTATCGTGGAATGTATTATTTTGTTCTGGATCTAACACTTCCAACAAGGCAGAAGCAGGGTCGCCGTGAAAACTTTTCTGTATTTTATCTATCTCATCCAAGATAAAAACAGGATTTGATGAACCTGCCTTTTTAATATTTTGAATAATTCTGCCTGGCATAGCACCAATATATGTTTTCCTATGACCACGAATTTCTGACTCATCGTGCAATCCTCCAAGTGACATTCTGACATACTTACGCCCCAAGGATTCTGCAATGGATTTTCCCAAGGAGGTTTTCCCAACTCCTGGAGGTCCATACAGACAGAGAATAGGAGATTTTAAATCACCTTTTAACTTAAGAACTGCAAGATGCTCTAAAATACGCTCTTTAACATTATCTAAACCATAATGATCTCTATCTAATATCTTTGTTGCACGCTTTAAGTCAAAATTATCTTTTGTATACTCTTCCCAAGGCAAGTCAATCAACACTTGCAAATAGTTATACTGAGTAGAATACTCTGGCGATGAACTATTTAAACGTCTCAACTTATCCAACTCTTTAAAGAAGAGCTCTTTTGTTTCATCTTTCCATTTTTTATCTTTTGCTGCCTCTTCAAGCTCACGCACAGACTCTTCGACTGGATTACCACCAAGCTCATCTTGAATAGTCTTCATCTGTTGATGCAGAAGATATTCACGCTGTTGCTGATCCATCTCACGCCTTACTTTAGACTCAATGTCATTTTTTATCTCTAGCAACTGAACAGCCTTAACAAGATGCTCAACCAAAGCCAAACCACGCTCATACAGTGAATCAATCTCCAAAATACGCTGTTTATCTTTGACACTTATATCGCTATTTGCTCCAATATAATTTATCAAAAACATTGAGTTATCGATATTCTTCAAAGCAAATGATGCCTCTGGTGGCAAATGAGAAGAACCTTTGATAATCTTTAACGACAAATCTTTCAGGGAGCTAACAACTGCCTCAAATTCACGTTTATCATCATCTGTTGGATGTGTGTCTTCCAATAAGGTTACCTTAGCTTTCAAATATGGCTCCTCCGAAACTATCTCATTCCAACGAAAACGCTTACGTCCTTGAATTATAACTGTTGTTGAGTTATCTGGCATCTCCAAAATCTTAAGAATTTTAGCCATCGAACCAACTTGCACTATATCCTTAGAAGTAGGATTATCAACATCCGGATTTTTCTGAGCAATAGCCCCTAAATAACCCTTATTACGATGCACTTCTCTAATTAATTGTAAAGACTTTTCACGTCCTACAGAAATAGGAACTATAACTCCAGGAAACAAAACCATATTGCGCAGTGGCAATAATGGCAAATCATCTATAGGCATATTTTCATCACTTTCTTCAAACTCTTCATCATCATCTATAATTGAAATAAACTCCGAATCTGAATCTAAGAAATCATCACCACTAAGCTGTCTAATTGATATTTTTATATTATCCATATTTTCAAATAACTAAATCCATCTATGACACATTGTCACAAATAGAGTATTACAAAACCTCTTTACCTATTAGTCAATAGCTATGCCAAAAATAAAGGAGTTGTTTATTTTAAAAAAAAACATAATTAGCCTAAAACAAAAAAACCTTGGTGCTGACCAAGGTTTCTTTTATGCTATTAAAAAAAAGAATTTACTTCTTTTTGTTTTCTAGATGTTTTTGATATCTACTCATAAACTTGTCAACGCGACCAGCAGTATCAACTAAGTTCATCTTACCAGTATAAAAAGGGTGAGAAGAACTTGAAATCTCTAATTTTACAACTGGATACTCAACACCGTCAATAACTTCTGTTTCACGAGTGTTTACTGTTGATTTAGTAATAAATACATCACCATTAGACATATCTCTAAATGCAACCAAGCGATAATTTTCTGGATGAATTCCTTGTTTCATTGTATTGTTTATTAACATTATAGAACTGAGGCACTTGAATGATGACTTAACCAAATACTTTCAGCTCAAATTTATAATTATTTCAATTTTAAGACCATAAAGGGCGACAAAGTTAAAACTTTACATTAATAATGACAAATCTTTGCCTAATATTTTTGCAAATATTTTTCCTATCACTCTGATTTATATTTCGTATCTACNGGTATTGTTCCAGCTCGNCCAACTTTTCTCTTACTATTTTCATCAAATAAAACTCTATAAGTAATATGTTTTTTTCCAAAATCAGCATTCATTGCATCAACTAATGCTTGCATTTTTGGATTAAAATCTCCAACCCAAGAAATCTCCATTTCTCTTATGTGAGGACGCTTCGCCATTACATCACGCAATTGCCAAAAAATCCCAGACTCAATACCTAATCGTTGATACTTTGGCTTCACTCCCATTATCACAATTCTTGTACGAGTCATAGCTTTGCGCCATTTATAATAGACAAATTTTAACTTATTAATAAAATTCATCTTACCATTAAGATGCTTAATTATCTGATTAACATCTGGAAACATTACAAAAAAAGCTATTGGCTCATCATTGTGATATACATACCAAACCATATCTTCCTCCATAAATGGCTTTGCCTCTTTTAGAGTATTATATAATACCTCACGCTCCATAGGAGTAAAATTATCGTGAAAACGCCAAGCATCATTATATACTTCAACAAAATCATCTACAAACTTGTCTGCATTTTTCCATCTAAAATGTCTAAAATCGTATCCATCACGCTTTACAACACGACCGGCAATCTTCCAAAAACGCTCTGGAAAACGCTTCTGCGCATTCAAATGATGAGTTACCTGATCGAAATAACTTGCAAATCCATACGATTCAAAAAACTCCACATAATAGGGCGGATTATATTGCATCCCAAAGGCTGGCTGAGTATATCCATCAACTAAAAGACCCCAAAAGTTATCATTTTCTCCAAAATTTATTGGCCCATCCATAGCCTCCATTTCGCGCTCTTGAAGCCACTGTTTTGCAGTATCAAACAGTAAAAAAGCTGCCTTTTTATCTTTTACACATTCAAAAAAACCAAGTCCGCCAGTTGGTTGCTCATATCCAAAAGCTTTTTCTCTATTTATAAAAGCAGCAACACGACCAATTGTAGTTCCAGAATCATCAATTAAAATAAACCGCTCAGCCTCTCCGTGACTGTAAAAGCTGTTTACTTTCGGATTAAATATCTCTTCNATNTGAGCATNTANCGGACGAACATAATTATCATCCTCTTTATAAATCAAATCAACTACATCTAAAAACTCACTTTTTGAACTACTGTCGTTTACTACTACTATTTTCATTTTAAAATATTTTCTAACAATATAGATTATGCCATTTCAATCTCAAAAATTATCTCTTCGCCAGCTTGTTTTAAACGTACATCTTCAGAGTTTAATAATTTATTTGCAATTGACAAAATATTTTCACGAATTGACTCATCAAATCTACCTGCCATTTTCAAACTATTAGTTGCAGCTCTTGATAATTGAGGGTTTGAAATCATTTCAAAAATATGATTAATATTCTTAGTCACTATAGGACTCATTTTACTATCTGAATCTCTATATTGCCAACCTATACTCATCAATGCAGCATATCTTACATAAGGTTCTTCACTATATATCCACTTCTCAATCAACTCCTCTGAATCTTTTCTCTTTCCTAACAAATTAAATGCAATCTGTTCAGCAATCTCGACATTGTCAATATGTTTAGTCCACTCATCAAGATGCGAATCTGTAATTTCACTAGGATTTACTAGCATTGTTGCTAAAATCAGAGTCTCACGATACTCTAAATGCCACAATCTATCAGCAATTTCGAAACTATGATGCTCCGCAAACTCTTTGGCCAAAGAACGAAGATGAACAAGTGAAACTCCATAATTCAACCTATAATTAATCCCCATCTCTTCCAGTTGGCTGCTCACCTCACCTATTTTCAGATGCTTTATTCGTGCAACTATATTTTGAATAATAACATCTAACTCTTCATTATATACGTAAAACTTCATATTGTCAATTTAAATTTTCAATACAAAAATAAGGAACTTATGATACATTCAATTAAATAATGATTAAAAACTTAATAAAAGACATTTTTAATATTACGAAGAGAACACTACCAAACAGACCTCACACCCCTGTTTACCAAACGAATACAAACACAACCATACAAAAATGCAACACATAGATATAAATAATCTAAAAAAAACAATGCATTTTTATCAAAACCCTTGCATAATTAAAATAAATATACTTATATTTGCATCGCTAAAAAATGGTGAATGTAGCTCAGTTGGTTAGAGCGCTAGATTGTGGTTCTAGAAGTCGCCGGTTCGAATCCGGTCTTTCACCCTACAAAACCCAGCTGTTTTCAAACAAACAGCTGGGTTATTTTGTTTTAATGTAATACTCTTGTTTTTATTGATACAAATTATTTATGTAAATTTGTAAATTCACAAACCTATCATACTTCACAAATAATTTTATATATTATAAAATATGATTACTTCAGAACAACTAAAAGACTTGAATGAACGCAAGGATGCGTTAAGGAGGCATCTTTGACATCGATAGAAAACGTATCGATATCGAAGAAGAAGAATTAAGAACTCAAGCACCTGATTTTTGGGACAATCCTAAAGAGGCCGAAGAAAAAATGGTTAAAATCAGAAATCTCAAAAGTTGGGTTGATGATTATGATGCAGTCGAAGAGGCTATAGATGACCTTACTGTTTTAAATGAATTTTTCGAACTTGGAGAGGCTGATGAAAATGACGTTACCAAATCATTCGATAAAGCCATAGAAAAAGTTGAAAATTTGGAACTTAAAAATATGCTTCAACGTGAAGAAGATAGAATGGGAGCTATTCTAAAAATAAATGCTGGCGCAGGTGGAACAGAAAGTCAAGACTGGGCACAAATTCTTATGAGAATGTACCTTAGATGGGGTGAACAAAACAACTACAAGGTTTCTGTTCTACACATTTTAGATGGAGATGAGGCTGGTATAAAAACTGTAACCATACAGTTTGAAGGTGAATATGCTTACGGCTACCTAAAAAGTGAAAACGGAGTACACAGATTAGTTAGACTTAGTCCGTTTAATGCAGCAAACAAACGTATGACCTCGTTCACATCAGTTTTTGTAATTCCACTTATTGATGACTCTATAGAAGTTGAAATAAATCCAAGCGATATAAGTTGGGACACTTTCCGCTCAGGTGGTGCAGGAGGACAGCACGTTAACAAAGTAGAAACGGGTGTAAGGCTTAAACACGAGCCAACTGGCATAGTAATTGAAAATACAGAGTCTCGTTCACAAGGTGCTAACCGTGAAAATGCGCTAAGAAATCTACGTTCTCAACTTTATGAACTAGAGATGAGAAAAAGAATGGAAGAGCAAGATAAAATTGAGTCACAAAAGAAAAAAATAGAGTGGGGTTCACAAATTAGATCTTATGTTATGCAACCATACAAACTAGTTAAAGATGTTAGAACTGGATTTGAATCTTCTAACATTCAAGATGTATTAGACGGAGATTTAGATGGTTTTATAAAAGCGTATTTAATGCAGTTTGGCGCAGAAAATATATTTAATTAACTATTATAATAAATTTGTAAGATGATTAAAATAGTTCACAATCCACGATGTAGTAAAAGTCGTCAAGCATATAATCTTTTAGTCGAAAANGGATATGAAGTGGAAGAAATTCTATATATGAAAAATCCTTTAACAAAAGAGGAACTAAAAGATATTATCACTAAACTTGGCATCAAGCCTTTTGATTTAATAAGAACAAAAGAGGCTGAATTTAAAGATAACTATAAAGACAAAGAGTTGAGTGATGACCAATGGATTGATGCAATGGTAAAATTCCCAAGACTAATTGAACGTCCAATAGTTATTAAAGATAATAAAGCTATTATCGGAAGGCCAACAGAAAAGATTTTAGAAATTATTTCATAAGAACGGATAATGAAAATTTTCCACTCAATAGATGATTATAAAGGTAAAGCACCAATTGTTACAATGGGTACTTTTGATGGTGTGCACCCTGGCCACAAGGCTCTTTTAAAAGAGATTGTGACAATTGCTAAAGAAGAAAATAGTGAATCAATGGCTCTTACTTTTTGGCCACACCCACGCTTAGTGCTTGAGAAAGATGCTGATAAACTTAGACTTTTAACAACTTTAAAAGAAAAAACTAAGCTTATCGAAGAGATTGGGGTTGAGAATTTAATGATACTTCCTTTCTCTAAAGAACTTGCAGAGATGTCATCAAAAGAGTTTACCGAAAAAATATTGGTTGATAAACTAAAAATAAGTCACTTAGTTACCGGATTCAATCACCAATTTGGGAATGATGGAATAACTACTAAGGAACTAAAAATCTTATCAGATAAACACTGTTTTAAATTTAATAGATTCCATCACGTTGACGTGGGAGGAGATCATCCAAGTTCTACACAAATTAGAAAACTGTTACTAGAGGGAAAAATTGAGAAAGCCAATCACTTATTAGGCTATCCATACAAAGTTACTGGTACTGTTACAGAAGGCAAACAACTTGGTAGAACAATCTCATATCCTACAGCAAACATTAAAATTGATGAAAACTATAAACTTATACCACTAGATGGCGTATATGCTTGTCGAGCTATATTAAATGATAAAACTTATAATGCAATGGTTAACATAGGTGTTCGCCCCACAGTAAGCGAGCAACTTGACCACAGAACTGTCGAAGTTCATATACTAGATTTTAATAAAGACATATATAAAGAGCAACTATCCGTGATGTTTATTGAAAGAGTAAGAGATGAAATGAAATTTGATGGCATTGATGCTCTTAAAAATCAACTAACACAAGATGAGAAAATCATTAGAGAAATATTGAATAAAACAAAAATATAAAATATCTAAACAATGGAATTTAAAGACTATAGAATTAAAGATATTAAACTAGCAGAGTTTGGTAGAAAAGAGATAGANATNGCCGAAAAAGAGATGCCAGGTTTAATGTCGTTGAGAGAGAAATTTGGTAAAGANCAGCCTCTTAAAGGTGCAAAAATTATGGGCTCACTGCATATGACAGTTCAAACNGCTGTTCTGATTGAAACATTAGCACACTTAGGTGCAACAGTTCGTTGGGCAAGTTGTAATATATATTCAACCCAAGACCACGCAGCAGCAGCAATAGCAGCAGCTAAAATCCCTGTNTTTGCTTGGAAAGANGAGACACTTGAAGAGTATTGGTGGTGTACTGAAAGAGCTTTAGATTTTGGTAATGGCGAAGGNCCTGATTTAATTGTTGATGATGGTGGCGATGCAACATTACTTGTTCACAAAGGTGTTGAAGCTGAAAAAAATCCTGCAATTTTAGATGAAGATTATAGCCAAGAGGGTGAAGACTTTAGAGAGCTAATGATTTTAGTTAAAAAACTTTACAACGAGAATAATCAACGTTGGACAAAAGTTGCTTCAAAAATTAAAGGAGTTAGTGAAGAGACTACAACGGGAGTTCACAGATTATATCAAATGCTTGAAAAAGGCGAACTACTTTTCCCTGCAATAAATGTAAATGACTCAGTTACAAAATCAAAGTTTGATAACCTTTATGGTTGTCGCGAAAGTTTAGCTGATGGTATAAAAAGAGGCACCGANGTTATGGTTGCNGGTAAAACTGTAGTTGTTTGTGGTTATGGTGATGTGGGTAAAGGTTGTGCACAAAGTATGAGAGGTTTTGGTGCAAGAGTTCTAGTCACTGAAATTGACCCTATTTGTGCTCTTCAGGCTGCAATGGAAGGATATGAAGTAACAACTGTTGAAGAAGCACTTAAAGAAGGTGATATATACGTTACAGCAACTGGTAATAAAGATGTTATAACAATCGAACATATGGCTAAAATGAAAGATACTGCCATTGTTTGTAACATTGGACACTTTGACAATGAAATTCAAGTTGACAAATTAGAGAAATATCCTGGAATAGAAAAGATAAATATCAAACCACAAGTTGATAAATATGTGTTCCCAGAAGGACATAGCATCACTCTTCTTTCAAAAGGTAGATTAGTTAATCTTGGAAATGCAAACGGACATCCAAGTTTTGTAATGAGTACATCATTTACAAACCAAACATTAGCTCAAATCGAACTTTGGACAAAAGAGCATAATATAGGTGTATATACTCTTCCAAAAGAACTTGATGAAGAGGTAGCTAGATTGCATTTAGATAAATTAGGTGTGAGACTAACAAAATTAACTAAAGAACAAGCTGACTATATCGGAATATCAGTAGATGGACCGTATAAGGCTGGCCACTACAGATATTAGGATAAGATAAATATATGATATGGAACTTCGCTTCTTCTTAAGCGTAGTTCTATATTTTTTTCTTTAATTATAAATAGTCAACAAATTTTTATCCAGTCGAGTACGATATGTTTTTAAGGGATATTTTGCAGGCCCCTCAATAACATCTCCATCAGAGATAGCAACTAAAAAATGAGATTGACAGCAAGAACAAGTGGCAGTAAAACCATCATCATCAAAAGAGACTTTACAGTTTTCACTTTTGTCGTGTGGGCAATATCGTTCAAATGCATAATATTCATCAAATCCTTTACGAATGATTAAAACACCCGAAATACCAGCTTTTCTACCATATCTATCTCTATTTAATGTAAAAAACTCACTATTATAGTCGGGCAAATTTAAAGCGATAGTCACAGAAAAACGATAGTTGGGAACGGGATGTCGCTCTGTTTCACAAGAATTAAATAAAACAGAAGATAAAGAGATTAGTAATAAAATATAATTGTGTAATTTCATAAGCCAAAAATATAATTGTAACAAAACTATAAAAAAATAGATAAAGTTTATTTGGATTTGTCTATATATACGGCTAAATTAGCTAATATTTTAATTATTATGAAAGAAGCAAAAGGAGACATATTATATCTAGTTTTAATGATTGTTGCAGGGGCAATAAGCTTTATAGCAAAGGCTGCCAAAAAACCAGTCATTAATGATATACCCGAAATTTCTTCTAATAATGAAGATGAATTTGAATTTGATGATGAAGAGTTTGATACTGTTATAACTAATTATTCTGATGATTCTAATGTAAAGCAAGAGGCTGAGCCTAAACGTAAGACAGAATACCAAAGACTTGAGAATACTTTTACATCTAAATATCATTTTGAAAATAAAAGTAGCAAATCCTCAAAAAAAGCTGCGATGGAGGAGGCTTCTAATGAAAATGACATAGAGTATAAAGAAGTTGAAGAGTATGAATGGTTTAAAAATCCCAATGATTTACAAAGAGCATTTGTTTATTCAGAGATTTTAAAAAGACCAGATATATAATTAAGATTCAAAAACATTAACTGTTTAAATAAATAAACACATTACAAAAGAATCTCTATCAACAATTTGAGATTCTTTTATTTTATAAACAAATTACAAGTAAAACGATTATTGGAGGAGATAAAATGTCAACAATAAGTTATGTAACCGAAGAAGGTTTTAAAAGATTAAACGACGAGCTCAATCAACTAGAAGGAGTTGAGAGACCAAGAATATCAAGGCAAATTGCTGAAGCAAGAGATAAAGGCGACCTTTCTGAGAATGCAGAATATGATGCAGCAAAAGAAGAGCAAGGACTTTTAGAAATGAAAATAGCTAAACTAAAAGAGACAATTGCTTCGAGCAGAATTATAGATGAATCAAAGCTAGATACATCTAAGGTCCAAATATTAAATAAGGTGAAACTAAAAAACCTTAAAACAAATCAAATTATGACCTATCAGCTTGTATCTGAAAGTGAAGCAGACTTAAAAGCTGGAAGAATAGCTATAACAACGCCTATCGCTAAAGGATTATTAGGCAAAAAAGTTGGAGAAAATGCAGAAATAAAAGTACCATCAGGTATTATGACATTTGAAATTATAGAAATCACACTTTAATTTTTTATCTGAAAAATTCTCCATATAACATATATTAAAAGGTTGAAACAGTAGTAACGTTTCAACCTTTTCTTATTTTCAAAAAGCAGATAAATAAAATTACAAGCTAATCAACTATGTATCTCTTGATTTTTTTGTATTTTTATTCCAAATTGTCCGTTAAGAGAAAACTAAGTTCAATATAACAAATCAGATTTATCCAAAAATAAAATTTAAAAATACAACATATAACCCCTAAATTAGCTTCGATGAACGCTGTTCCCCTAAAGGGGACTTTTAGTTCTGCTATCAAATTGTAACCCGCTGGTTACTAGCCTCTTTAGGGGGGGGGTTGGGGGTAAAACATAATAGAGTATTACTGAGTATATATCATTAATTAATCTATGAACAATTTTAGTCTATTACTTTAAAATCACAAAACATAAAAAATGGCAACAATATTTACAAAAATTATCAATGGTGAAATCCCAAGCTACAAAATTGCTGAAGATGATAACTACTATGCTTTTTTAGATATAGCCCCACTTACAAAAGGGCATACTTTAGTTGTTCCTAAAAAAGAAGTTGACTACTTTTTTGATTTAGATGATGAAACAACTCAAGGAATAGCTCTATTTGCAAAAAAAGTTGCCATAGCAATTAAAAAATCAGTGGAATGTGTGAGAGTTGGAGTAGCAGTTCTAGGCTTAGAAGTACCGCACGCACACATACATTTAATACCTATGCAAACGGAAGCTGACATTAGTTTTTCAAAACCAAAATTGCAATTGTCAAAAGAAGAGATGGAAGAGATTGCCAAAACCATCAGAGATAATTTTGAGGGGTAATTATTTCCCACTCACCCTACCTGGGTTTTTATTAATAAACTCTTTCCAACTTTTTACAGAAGATTGTGAAATAGGATTACCTGCCTGAAAATGATGACATAAAGCAGCTGCCAATCCATCTGTTGCATCGTGATATTTAGGCATCTCTTCAATTTTAAGATATTGTTGCAAGAACATAGCAACTTGTTCTTTTGAAGCTCTACCACGTCCAGTTATGGCTTGTTTAATTTTTAGTGGTGCATATTCAAAAATCGGAATTGAACGAGAGAGTGCAGCTGCCATCGCAACTCCTTGAGCACGCCCTAGCTTCAACATAGATTGAACATTTTTGCCAAAAAAAGGTGCTTCAATTGCCAACTCATCTGGATGATAAGAGTCAATCAATTGAACCACCCTCTCAAATATTTTCTTCAACTTCAAATAGTGATCAGAATATTTTTTCAACTCTAAAACTCCCATTGCAATCATTGATGGTTTATTATCAACAACTCGAAGAAGTCCATACCCCATAACAGTCGTACCAGGGTCAATTCCTAAAATAATCTTCTCTTTTCTATTTGGATTTGTCATTTATACTCTTTTCATTATTGAGCTAAAGTGAGTTACTTCCTCTCCAAAAACTTCATATATCTTCTTTAAAAAAGAAGACATCTCCTCGTCCACATCCCCCACCCCAGTAATATCTTTACAGCTCCACTGAAGTGAAAATATTAAATATCCATCTGGAGACTCTGATACAACCTCATACATCTTGAATCTTTCATCATCAAACCCAAGAGATTTGGCAACTCCATCAATGCAANTCTCAATCCACGCCATCCACTCCACTCGACGCATTGGATGGACATAAAATGAGGTATTAAATACGTAAGGCATAATTATATACTATTCGATTATTTCAAAACCACAGTATGGAACCAACACTTTTGGAATCTTAATTCCACCATCAAATTGATTATTCTCAAGCAATGCTGCCACTATTCGTGGTAAAGCCAATGCACTACCATTTAATGTGTGTGCAAGCTGAGTTTTTTTCTCTCCCTCTTCTCTATATCGTAACTTTAAACGATTGGCTTGAAAACTCTCAAAATTACTTACTGAACTAACTTCCAACCAACGCTCTTGTGCTGCCGAATAAACCTCAAAATCATACGTTAATGCAGATGTGAATCCCATATCTCCACCGCAAAGACGCAATATTCTCCAAGGCAACTCAAGCTTCTCTACCAGTGATTCTACGTGTGCAACCATTTCATCTAAAATCTCATAAGATTTTGATGGATGCGCCACCTGAACTATCTCAACTTTATCAAACTGATGCAATCTGTTTAATCCACGAACATCTTTTCCATAAGAACCCGCTTCACGTCTAAAACAGGCAGAATAAGCACAGTTTTTATAAGGTAAATCTTCCGCATTTAAAATTACATCACGATAGATATTAGTCACAGGCACCTCAGCTGTTGGTATAAGATATAAATTATCCACCTCTGCGTGATACATTTGTCCCTCTTTATCGGGCAGTTGCCCAGTTCCGAAGCCAGATGCTTCATTAACTAAAAGAGGAGGAATTACCTCATCATAACCAGCCTTTGAAGCCTCGTCAAGGAAAAAGCTAATCAATGCACGTTGTAATTTTGCACCTTTTCCTTTATAAACAGGAAAACCAGCTCCTGTTAATTTAACTCCAAGCTCAAAATCAATTAAATCATACTTTTTAGCCAACTCCCAATGAGGTAAAGCATCTTTTAACTGTGGAAATTCTCCCCCACTTTTCACTTCAACATTGTCCTCAGCCTTTGTGCCCTGAGAAACAGAGCTATGTGGCAAGTTAGGTAGTTCAACTAATTTAGAATATAATTTATCTTCAATTGATACTAGCGAATCTGTAAGCTCTTTTATTTCATCTTTTAAAACAGTCGTTTTTTCTCTTGCCTCATTGGCTTCATCTTTTTTGCCCTCTTTAAATAATAGACCAATGGACTTTGACAACTGATTCAATTCTGCCTGAAGAGATTCACTCTTTTGCTGAACATCTCTACGCTCATTGTCTAGCGATATCACATCCTCAACAATCGCAGAAGCATCAAAATTTCTAACCTTTAATCGGTCTATAACCTCTTGTTTATTATCTTGAATATATTTTAGTGTCAACATAAAAAGTCGATTTATAAATTAGTAAAAACAAAAAATCTCCTGATTTTGTCACTAAAGTAACAAAAACAGGAGACTTCTATACTTTTTAATGCTACTTATTCTGCAGTAATAGGCTCAACAGATACATAAGAACGATTGTCTTTCTTTCTTCTAAAAACAACATTCCCATCTGTCAATGCGAATAAAGTATGATCTTTTCCCATACCTACATTGTCACCTGGGTGGTGCTGTGTACCACGCTGACGAACAATGATATTTCCTGATTTTGCGAATTGACCTCCAAAAATCTTAACTCCTAATCGTTTACTTTCCGACTCACGACCGTTTTTGGAACTACCAACTCCTTTCTTATGTGCCATATCTTAATATTTTTTTATATTAACCTACTAAAATATCTTCAATTTGAATCTGACTTAAATATTGACGGTGACCATTTTTCTTACGGTATCCTTTACGTCTCTTCTTCTTGAAAACAATAACTTTATCACCTTTTAAGTGAGATAAAACTTTCGCTTTTACTTTTGCGCCCTCAATTACAGGAGCACCAATTTTAACACCACTCTCATCTTCGATTAAAAGAACATCATCAAACTCAACTGATGATCCCTCTTCGGAAGCTAAACGATGTACAAAAATTTTAAGATCTTTTTGGACTTTAAACTGTTGTCCTGCAATAGTTACAATTGCGTACATAATTATATTCTGTTTAATTATTTATTTTCGGAGGTGGATAAATTATTCTCTATAAATTTACCTCTTCCATATACCCCTCGAAATTATTTTGGACTGCAAAAATATATAAAATATATTATGATGCAAAATCTTTATACAACTTTATTAAAATGCTGACTTAAATTGCTCTATAAATCGAACATCATTCTCAAAAAACAAGCGAATGTCGTTTATCTGATACTTTAGCATGGCTATTCGCTCAACGCCCATACCGAAGGCAAAGCCACTATACTTTTTACTATCAATTTTAGAATGCTCCAAAACAGCTGGATCAACCATACCACAACCTAATATCTCAACCCATCCACTACCCTTACATACTGTACATCCCTTGCCACCACAAAGCGAACAAGAGATATCCATCTCTGCAGATGGCTCAGTAAACGGAAAATATGAAGGCCGCAATCTAATTTTTGTATCCTGACCAAACATTTCCTTTGCAAAATATAAAAGTGTTTGACGTAAATCTGCAAAAGAGACATCTTCATCAATATATAATCCCTCAACCTGATGAAATATACAGTGAGCACGTGAAGAAATCGCTTCATTTCTAAACACACGACCTGGGAAAATTGCTCTAATCGGCGGTTCATCTTTTTCCATAACTCGCACCTGAACTGAAGAGGTATGAGTACGCAAAAGAATATCTGGATCTTTATTTATAAAAAACGTGTCTTGCATATCACGTGCAGGATGATCCAATGGAAAATTCAATGCTGAAAAAACGTGCCAGTCATCTTCAATCTCTGGTCCCTCGGCAATTGTAAAACCTAAACGACCAAAAATTTCTGCAATTTGATTACGAACAATCGATAAAGGATGTCTATTCCCCAATGGAAAAGATGCTCCAGGTGCAGTTAAATCAATTATATCCTCGGATGCATCAACTTTTGAAAAAGAATCTTTCAACTGCTGAATAACTTGCAGAGCTTCTTGCTTTAGGTTATTTAATGCTAAACCAACGTCTCTTTTTTCTGCTGGTGGCACATTTTTAAAATCATCAAAAAGTGAGGATACTATACCTTTTTTACTTAAATACTTAATTCGCAACTGCTCTGCTGCNTCCGCTGACTCTGCTGTTAATCCTTTTATCTCTTGGGATAAAGCNTCTATCTTTTGTAACATCGATTATTATTTATTTTTATAAAACACAAAANTAACAATAATTGCTCAATCATCAATATCTTATATAAGAAATCAATCNCTTCTTCCAACAAACATCATTACATAATATAATAGAGTTGCTAAAGCTGACAGTGCCGCAACCACATAAGTCATAGCTGCCCATTTTAAAGCATCTTTAGCCTCTGCGTGAGCTTTTCCCTCNGTTATTCCTGCNGTGTTNAGCCANACAAGTGCTCTTTTACTAGCATCAAACTCAACTGGCAATGTTACAAATGCAAAAAGAGTAAATATTCCATAACAAGCAATTATAATTAATAAAGCTACATCAAAAGAGATAAATTGAGGCAACATAAATGCTCCAAGAAACATCACAATAAAAATCACATTTAATATTCTTGCACTTACATTTTGCAATGGTACTAAAGTCGAGCGCAACTCGAGTGGCCCATATGCTCTTGCATGCTGAACTGCATGACCACATTCATGTGCAGCAACTGCTGCTGCAGATACATTTCTACCATGATAAACATCATTGCTTAAATTAACCGTTTTGTTAGTAGGATTATAGTGGTCAGTTAATCTTCCACCAACTGAAGTAACCTGCACATCAGTAATACCATTATCACGAAGCATTTTCTCTGCAACTTCACGCCCTGATAAATTTGCAGATAGTGGTGTTTTTGAATACTTTGCAAAACGACTTTTTAATTGACTGCTAACGAACCAACTAGCGATAGCAAAAACTATGAAAATTAGTAGTAACATAACTTAATATTTTTATTTTATCTAAATATAATTTATCCAAATTCTTTGCCAATACTATTTAGAAAGAAAATATTTAAATTTTATTAAGATAAAGGTTTTATTTTGAGTCGTTGACCCGGTTTTATTTTGTTTGTATTTGTGATATTATTTAGACGTATAATATCTTCATTTTTCACTCCTGGATATTGCTTTGCAATTGACCAAACGCTATCACCAGATTTAACTGTATGATAAATATATTCTCCATCGTCTTGTGTGGTTGGCGCTTGCTTTGAAGTTGTCGTAACAGGTACTTTTGTGCCATGTTTAGCTGCCACTTGTTGATAATGTGCTACTTTACTTTTGGGAACATATATTACCAGTTTTTGACCTACACGAATTACATTTCTATTAATATTATTCCAATATCTCAAATCTGAAGGACGAACATCAAACCACTCGGAGATTAAACCAACCACATCGCC
>JGI24707J26582_10000951_pt1 | contig 22959 bp, 22 predicted proteins | sample BioPla1DNA1_FD_26582 | JGI IMG/M metagenome (IMG submission 26582)
GCTAAAGATTGTTCTCCAAATTTATTAGCTATATCTAAATCCAGTGGATCAGGTCGGTTAGATGCTGTTTGCGGAAATATGGAGTGTTGCCCAATAAAAGCTCCAGCTGACAGAATAGTATAGTTATTTGCTGCTATTGTATTTCTCAGCTCTAATAAGGCATCATCATAGTCTCTATTTCCATATAAACAGACTACTATGGCTGGAGTATCATCTCCTGTAAATTTATTAAGGGCAGCTATTGTTAGTTCGGGAATACGTCCCGAAAACACAGGAACACCAAAAATAACCAATTCATCTTTGGCAAACTCTACTTTTTCAATTTGACCTAGCGTTATATCATATTCTTGAGGTTTTGCACTGTCAATACCCTCTGCTATGGCATGTAATACCTTTTTTGTAGTGTTAGTAGCACTAAAATAAACAAGATTAACTTTTTTAATTTTCATATATGTGTTTTATTTAGAATAGAAATACAGCTCTGCTAACTAAAATAGAATAAAAAACGGAATTCTACGATAAAGTAAAACTCCGTTCTCAAAATAATTGTAAGTTATTTATCTAACATTTAATATTCAATTCATCTAATACTTTACGTATAGCCTCAAAAGTAGTTATACGAGTAGGAATTAAAGGCAAACGTAGTCTGTTTTCAATCATTCCCATTGCATTTAATATGCATTTAACTCCTGCAGGATTACCATCCACAAAAAGCAGCTTGAAAAGCTCTGTAAACTTATGGTGTATAGTCAAAGCATTTTCATAATCACCACTTAAAGCTAAGCGCGTCATTTTACTAAACTCACGAGGAAAAGCATTACCAATAACCGAAATAACACCAACAGCACCTAAAGTAATTAATGGAAAAGTAAAACCATCATCTCCAGATAACACATTAAAACCTTCGGGTTTATTTTTGATGATATCATCCATTTGTGTAAAGTTTCCTGATGCTTCTTTAACGGCAATAATATTCTTAAAATCTCTAGCTAAACGCAGAGTGGTTTCGGCTGTCATATTGACACCTGTTCTTCCAGGAACATTATACAATACAATAGGAAGTTTTGTAGCAGAAGCTATGGCTTTGTAATGTTGGTAAATACCTTCTTGAGAGGGTTTGTTATAATAAGGNACAACAGATAAAATAGCATCAACTCCTGAAAAATCATCCTCTTTAAGCTGTTTAACTACAGCTTGAGTATTGTTTCCTCCAACACCTAATAAGATAGGTATCTTGCCATTGACTCTTTCAATAACTGTTTTTTTCACAAAAAGCTTCTCTTCTTCACTTAATGTAGGTGTTTCAGCAGTAGTACCGAGTACACATAAAAAATCGGTATTATTTTGCAGCTGATAGTCCACCATTCGTATCAAGGCTTCTACATCAATACTTTCGTCTTCTTTAAAGGGGGTGATTAAAGCTACACCCATTCCTCTCAATCTGGTTTGTATCATGAGTTATATATCTTCTATCTGTGTTTGATCTATTATCGCAAAAATACAAATATTTTCCATTTAGAGAACATTTATATCGTAAAAAACGTGATTTAGCTATAATTCTGTTACTTAATCAGGGCTAAAAAATCATCTTCTGATAGTATGCGAACTCCTAGTTTTTCGGCTTGTTTAAACTTCGAAGGTCCCATATTTTCTCCAGCTAATACAAAAGAGGTTTTTGATGAAATACTTCCTACATTTCTACCCCCATGCTGCTCAATCATAGCTTTATATTCATTGCGACTATGTTTTTCAAAAACTCCACTAATCACAATGGATTGACCTGCTAATTTATCGGTCTGATTAGCTAACTGCTCCTGATCTTGTTGCATTTGTAATCCTGCCTGCTTTAGCTCTTCAATAAAAGCTAAGTTAGCTTCATCTGCAAAATAATGATGAACACTTTGTGCTATTTTCTCTCCAATTTCATCTATTTCTTTTAATCTATCAATACTGGCTTGTTTAATATCATCAATGGTAGGCAAAGCTTGAGCTAACTTTTTTGCTACTGTTTCACCTACAAACCGAATACCTAAGGCATAAATTACTCGCTCATAAGGTACCTTTTTGCTCTCTTCTAAGCCTTTCAATATATTGGTAGCTGAACGATCTCCCATTCGCTCTAAACCTACTATATCTTCCTTTTTAAGGTGATATAAATCAGCTGGACTTTTCACTAACTGAAGGCGATAAAATAGGTCAATTGTTTCTGGACCTAATCCATCGATATGCATTGCCTTACGACTAATAAAATGCTCTATACGACCTTTAATTTGTGGGGGACAAGACGATTCATTTGTACAATAATGATTAGCTTCTCCTTCTACACGCTCTAACAGCGTACCGCATTCGGGACAATGGGTAATAAAAGATACTTTTTCTCCTAAGCTACTATCTCTTGCATCAAAATCCACTTGGGTAATTTTAGGTATTATTTCCCCTCCTTTTTCTACATGAACTTGGTCTCCAATATGAAGATCTAGTTTAGCTATAATATCTTCATTATGTAACGATGCTCTGCGTACTATCGTTCCCGAAAGCTGTACAGGCTCTAAATTAGCTACAGGAGTTATAGCACCTGTTCTGCCTACTTGATAGGTTACAGAGTTAAGTTTAGTAATTCCTTCTTCTGCTTGAAACTTATAAGCTATAGCCCAACGAGGTGATTTGGCAGTATAGCCTAACTCTTCTTGTTGAGCTAAATTATTTACTTTTAGAACCACTCCATCTGTAGCTACTGGTAAATTCTTTCTTTCTTCATTCCATAACTCTAAGAAAGAGAGCGTTTGCTCTATGTTTTTAGCTAAAGTTGTTGCTGNGGAAATNTTAAATCCCCATTTTTTGGCTTCCATCAAGTTNTCATAATGATTATCGTGAGGAAGATTATCACCTAATAGGTAATATAAATACGCATCTAGCTTACGTGTGGCTACAATAGAAGAATCTAGTAATTTTAGAGTTCCAGAAGCTGCATTTCTTGGATTAGCAAACAGAGGTTCTTCACGAGCTTCTTTTTCTCTATTCAATTCCTCAAACACGCTCCAAGGCATTAAAATTTCACCACGTATTTCAAACATGTCAGGATAGTTGTTTCCCTGCAAAACCAATGGAATACTTTGTATTGTTTTTACATTTGCCGTAACATCATCTCCCTGAACTCCATCTCCACGCGTTATAGCACGTACTAAGCGACCTTTTTCATAGGTTAAGGAGATCGATGTACCATCAAATTTTAACTCGCAACACATTTCAAAAGAGTCATTTAATAGCTTTTGAGTACGATTATAAAAATCTTGTACTTCTTCTGCTGAGTAGGTGTTCGATAAGGAAAGCATAGGGTATTTATGCTTTACTTGAATAAATTTATCTGTAATATCACTTCCAACACGTCTTGTGGGTGAATTGGAATCGAAAAACTCAGGATTAGCATCTTCCAACTGTTGAAGCTCTTTCAGCAACTCATCAAACTGCTGATCACTAATAGTTGGTTGATTTAATACGTAATAGTTGTAGTTATATTGGTGAAGCTCATGGCGCAGCTTCTCTATTTGTTCTTTTATACTCATAATTTTAAAGTCTTCTTAAGGCAAAAATAGTCCAAATAAACTGCGATGCACAAAAAAATAGAGGAATAATTTATTTAATGTCAACCATCAATTATCTATGCTTCTTCTACTAGCAGTAGCGATATCTTACATAGAGGTATTAATAAGATAATAAGGATGAATTGGCAGATATTTTCTATATTTACAGCGGTATTATTCCAATTAAAGGTTGATTCTTACATAACTTGCCTTTAATGAGCTAATTTACCCTGTGAACAAGGTTGAAGATGGAATGATAGAATCCCAATAATAATAAATAAGACAAAGGCTGCCTTCAGAAAGGCCTTTATAGCTAAATATAAATAACGAGTCAAAAATATGCATATAGATATCATTACTGTATTACCTGAAATGATAGAAGGTTTTTTCAATTGTTCTATTATGAAAAGAGCTCAAGATAAAGGGCTTGCTACAATAAGTATCCATAATCTAAGAGATTATACAGAAGATAAACACCGACGGGTAGATGATTATCCTTTTGGTGGGTTTGCTGGTATGGTAATGAAGGTTGAGCCCATTGATAAGTGTATTTCAACCTTAAAAGAGAAAAGAGAGTACGATGAAGTAATATTTTTAACTCCTGATGGTGAGGTTTTCAATCAACCTATGGCAAATCAATTATCATTAAATCAAAATTTGATATTCCTTTGCGGACACTTTAAGGGTATTGATTATAGAATACGTCAGCATTTAATAACCAAGGAGATTAGTATTGGTGATTATGTGCTTACTGGAGGAGAAATAGCTGCTGCTGCGGTTGCAGATTCTATTGTACGATTAATTCCTGGCGTAATATCCGATGAACAATCCGCTTTATCCGATTCTTTTCAAGACAACTTATTAGCCGCACCTGTCTACACTCGTCCAGCTGATTACAAGGGTTGGACTGTTCCTGACGTTTTACTCTCTGGACACGAGGCTAAAATCAAAGAATGGGAAATTAAAGAGTCTTTAGAAAGAACCAAACGACTTCGTCCTGACCTGCTAGATAAGAGATAGAGTAATTTATATATACGTTGTTTTATTTTACCAACCGATTAATCCTTCTCCCTCACTTTTCTTTCGAAGTTAATGCGCAGATTAGACTTTTCTTTTCTAGCTAAAACTATGACCCAAATTAAACGATTTATAGCCAATACAACTCAAAATAGAGTTATAATAAGAAAGCCTTTTGTGTTAATGACAAAAGGCTTTCTTATTATAACTTATATGCGAAGTAGTATGATATTCTTACATTATACTATTAGTTGTCCAATAATATCATGAATTGATTCGTATTTATGCTTTACTAAATACTGTTCAATACCTTTTAATATATCTAAAGTAGCAGTAGGTTCTACAAAATTAGCTGTGCCAATTTCAATAGCAGTAGCCCCAGCTAAAAAGAACTCAATAGCATCAGTCGCATTCATTATTCCACCCATTCCAATGACAGGAATATTTACTGCATTTGAAACCTGCCATACCATGCGTAAAGCTATCGGTTTAACTGCAGGACCAGACAAACCACCNGTTATGGTAGATAAGATAGGTTTTCTCTTTTCAGCATCTATAGCCATACCTAAAAGCGTGTTTATTAAAGAAACACTATCAGCACCATTAGCTTCAGCGACACGAGCAATTTCTGTTATATCCGTAACATTAGGAGATAGCTTTACAATCAATGTTTTATGATATACCTTACGAACGGCTTCAATTACTTTAGCAGCCGATGCTGCATTTACGCCAAAAGCCATACCCCCTTCTTTAACATTAGGACAAGAGATATTAAGCTCTATTGCAGGTACTTTATCTAGCTCATTGATAATCTCTGCTGTCTCTACATAATCTTCTACTGCAGAGCCTGAAACATTCACAATAAGAGGTGATTGAATGTCTTTTATACGAGGATAGATAGTGTTCTTAAAGTAATGAACCCCTTTATTTTGTAATCCTACAGCATTTAACATACCAGCAGGAGTTTCAGCCATGCGAGGATAAGGATTTCCTTCTCTTTTATGCAGTGTCGTTCCTTTTACCACTATACCACCTAATTGATCAAGATCAATAAAATCTGCAAATTCTTCACCAAACCCGAAAGTACCAGAAGCAGTCATTACAGGGTTTTTTAATTCTAACCCACCAATATTTACTCTTAAATCTACCATACTAGCTTTTTCGTATTAAAAACAGGTCCCTCTGTGCAAGTACAAACATTTCCTGTAGTAGTTTCTTCAACACAACATAGACAAGCGCCTATGCCACAAGCCATCATATTTTCTAAAGATACCTCACATTCTATTCCCTTGTCTTTTGCTAAAGCAGCTACAGCCTCCATCATAGGACGGGGACCACAGGTATATATAAAATCAAAGGTTTCTTCTTGAAAAATGCTATGATGAATAACAAAACCTTTTTGTCCGTGACTTCCATTTTCTGTTGTTGTTAATACACGTCCAAACTGCTTGAAATCATTCAGTTGTAGCAAGTCTTTATCTGTTCTAGCTCCTAATAAAAAAGTAGGATTAAATCCTTTATCTTTAAGCACAGAACCTAAAAATAAAAGAGGAGCAACGCCAACACCTCCACCTACTAATAATACTGATTGAGTGGTATCTTCTGGTATTGTAAAGGTAGAGCCTAAAGGTAAAATAGTATTTATAGTATCACCAACAGTAGTTTGAGCTAATTTTTCTGTTCCTTTTCCTACACATTGGATAAGAAACCAGACTTCATTTTTTGTGTAGTCAATAAAATTGATTGAGATAGGACGTCTAAGCATAACAGCTGGTTCATTATCTACACGTAATTGAGCAAATTGACCAGGTAACATAGAAGGAAGCTTTTCTTTATGAGTTGTTTTAAGCAAAACATAATTTGCATTCAACACCTCACGATGCTTAACTTCTAAATCTAAAATTGTTTTATTCATTTGTTTAGAAAGTAAGTTATTTTTTAACGCACAAAGATACAATCAATAATAATGATTTGTAGGCAAAATATGATTAAATGTCACCTTTAAACACTTCGTAGGTGTTATCATCGAAGAAAATTCTTATTTCAACAATCTTTCTTGGAGGCTTCTCAATACACTTAACCCTTTGTACCATGGGGGATTCAGGTGTATTATCAGAGTGTCCTAATGCTGTTTCCTTGCGATTCTCAAGGGTGCTTGTACTAACACCCGCAATTATTGGATTCGTATCAAATAAAGAACCTCCATTCACATTAGTTGACGTCGATTTGTCTATCATGCTACCTTTTCCATATAAAATCCAATTCATAGATATATCATTATAAGCTTGATGAACCTTCATTACTACATCAAGACTCGGATTATTTCTTCCGCTCAAAATATGTGAAAGAGTGGACTGTTGAATACCAATGCTTTCTGCAAAAGCACTTGATGTTAATTTAGAACGATCCATAATTATCTTAATCCTATCCTTAATCTCTTCCATATATGATACTATCTAAATCTTAGCATTAACTATATGCAAATATAAGATTTATTTTGATTATTACAAACGTAAATTCACAAATTTCAACACATAGATTCACTTTTAGAATCGTAACATAACAATTGTAAATAAAGGTGCTGATTACAGATGTGTATCTAGCATATTACAATTGTATAACGGTATCTAACCCATTAAACTATAACTTGAATAAACCATAGAATAGTATTGGTTATTAAGCAGTTAGATTAATAAATCTAATACATTTATTGAATATTCACTAAAGTAATCAACTACACCTCTTAAAACTTTTATCATTACTTCATATATAAAACAAAACAGTCTGACTATCAGTTCATTATATATACTACACAATAATAATAAAAGGAGTCTTTAGTTTGATATAAGTGATATTACATATTGAATATTTCCATAAATACATCTTATATATCTCACGAACATTTCACTTTAGTAAACCATTATGTATTACATTAGTAATATTATTCACAAATGTTTGTTATACAAGTGTAATATCCACCTTTAATTGTTAAAATGCCAAAGCACTCTTAAATATAAAGCGGAACTATTGTTTTTATTCATAATGGATAAGTCGACTAATAATATTCATATCATAAAAACGTTTGCTTTTTATTCCATGTATTTCACCTTAAACCAAAACAATTGGATGGCCTAGTCAAATGGAGCACTTGACTAGGCCATCCAACCCGTATGACTAAGACCTATGAAATTCATAAAAAACAATCACTCTTAAACACCTTATTATATAGACACGTAAAATGTATCGAACTATTAGTAATAAACTACCCCTCGCCCTTAAAACTCAAAGAGAAATAGATTCTGTTATAATTTCACTCTATTCTTTATCTAATTCTCGCTTTCAATGCAATTAAAAGAACAATCACTAGGATTAAAGCACACAGACCTTACTTTTTATCTTTTTGAAAAAAAAAGTACTCTTTTATCAAAATAAAAATTAACTTTGCTAATTAAGCATTATAAAAAATGCACATTAAAAAAAGATTTAGAGTGTTAGATAATATAAAAAACATTGAATCCTTAATTGAAAAAGGAGATGTAGACCAGGCGCTGGATGCATTATCAAAGCTGTTAGATACGGATTATAAAGAAAAAGACCTCCTCTATTATCTACGAGGAAATATCTATAGAAAAAAATCAGATTGGCATAAGGCCATGAATGACTATCAAAAAGCAATCGATTTAAATCCAGAGAGTCCAGCTATTGGAGCAAGAGATGCATTAGTCAATATTCTAAACTTTTATAATAAAGATATGTATAACCAATAGGTTAAATTAATAATTATGTCGAAAATTAAAGGAGCAATAGTAGTAAACACTGAACGTTGTAAAGGCTGCAATTTATGTGTTGTTGCTTGTCCACTAAATGTTATATCACTTAGCAAAAACGTAAATGTTCGTGGATATAACTATGCTGAACAAACTGTGGAAGACACGTGTAATGGTTGCCGTTCATGTGCTATAGTATGTCCTGATGGCTGTATTACAGTATATAGGGCTAGAGTTGATAAAAAAACAATTAAAGAATAAGGAAGATGTCTGAAGAAGTAATTTTAATGAAAGGGAATGAAGCAATAGCTCATGCTGCTGTTAGATACGGTGTGGATGGCTATTTTGGTTACCCAATTACTCCTCAATCGGAGATATTAGAATCGTTAGCAGAACTTAAACCTTGGGAAACTACTGGAATGGTGGTTTTACAAGCAGAAAGTGAAATAGCAGCTATAAATATGGTGTATGGTGGAGGTGGTAGTGGTAAAATGGTGATGACCTCTTCTTCTAGTCCTGGTGTTAGTCTTAAACAAGAAGGTATATCTTATATAGCAGGTGCAGAAGTTCCATGTCTTATTGTAAATGTTATGCGTGGAGGTCCAGGATTAGGTACAATTCAACCTAGTCAAGCTGATTATTTTCAGACTGTTAAAGGGGGTGGACATGGTGATTATAAATTGATTACCCTCGCTCCTGCTTCGGTTCAAGAAATGGCCGATTTTGTTGGCTTAGGTTTTGAATTAGCTTTTAAGTACCGCAATCCAGCTATAATCTTAGCAGATGGCGTTATTGGACAGATGATGGAAAAAGTAGTACTTCCTGAACAAAGAAAGCGTTTAACTGATGAAGAAGTTATTGCTCGTTGTCCATGGGCGTCTACAGGAAAAACAAAAGATAGAAAGCCTAATATCATAACTTCACTTGAACTTCAACCCGATCAGATGGAAAAGAATAATATTCGTTTCCAAGAAAAATACAAAACGATTGAGGCAAATGAAGTTCGTTACGAAGAGATAAACTGTGACGATGCGGAATATTTAATTATAGCTTTTGGTTCTATGGCACGCATTGGGCAAAAAGCAATGGAACTGGCTAGAGAAAATGGTATTAAAGTAGGTATTCTACGCCCTATTACTTTATGGCCTTTCCCTACTAAAATAATTAATGAATATGCCGATAAGGTGAAGGGAATGCTCTCTTTAGAATTGAATGCTGGTCAGATGGTTGAAGACATACGTCTAGCTGTAAATGGAAAAGTTAAAGTGGAACACTTTGGTAGATTGGGAGGTATTGTTCCTGATCCTGATGAAGTAGTTCGGGCTATTCAAGAGAAATTGATAAAATAAACTAGTGAACAAGAAGATATAAATAGTACAATGGATTTAGATAAGTTTAGAAAAATATTAAACATTCTTTTTTTAGTTGGTGCAGCAGTATCCGTAATCATATACTTTGCTGTGGATGACTTCAAACTATTTATTATAGTTTGTATGAGTGCTATTTTCTTGAAAATCATAGAATTTATAATTCGATTTCATTAAGAAACTCAAAACAGAATTAAATGAAAACTATAGATATTATAAAACCAGAAAACTTGGTTTATGAAAAACCAAAGTTGATGAATGACAACCACATGCACTATTGCCCTGGTTGTAGTCACGGTGTAGTCCATAAATTAATAGCAGAGGTGATTGATGAAATGGGTATGGAAGAAAGATCAATTGGTATCTCTCCTGTAGGTTGTGCCGTATTCATCTACAATTATATTGATATTGACTGGCAAGAGGCTGCTCATGGTAGAGCTCCTGCTCTAGCTTCAGCTATTAAACGATTATGGCCCGACCGATTGGTGTTTACCTACCAAGGTGATGGTGATTTAGCTTGTATTGGTACGGCTGAAACTATTCACTCACTAAATAGAGGCGACAACATTACCATTATTTTTATAAATAATGCAATCTATGGTATGACAGGAGGTCAAATGGCCCCTACTACTTTAGAAGGAATGCCAACCTCAACTTGTCCTTATGGACGTGATGTGGAGATTCATGGTTATCCTTTAAAAATAACTGAGATAGCTGCACAGCTTGAGGGAACAGCTTATGTTACGCGTCAATCGGTACAATCGGTTCCAGCCATACGAAAAGCAAAAAATGCCATACGAAAAGCATTTGAAAACTCATTGGCTGGAAAAGGTTCGAACTTAGTAGAGATTGTCTCCACCTGTAGCTCGGGTTGGAAAATGAGTCCTGAGAAATCGAATCAATGGATGGAGGAACATATGTTTTCTTATTATCCATTAGGAGACTTAAAAGATAAAGAATAAAGAAGAAGACAATGAAAGAAGAAATAATAATCGCTGGATTTGGTGGACAGGGTGTGCTTTCTATGGGTAAGATTTTGGCTTATTCGGGCTTAATGGAAGGTAAAGAAGTAACTTGGATGCCAGCTTATGGTCCTGAACAACGAGGAGGTACAGCAAATGTTACTGTTATTGTTAGTGATGAGAAAATATCTTCACCCATTTTAAGTCAATATGATACCGCTATAATATTAAATCAACCTTCGCTTCAGAAGTTTGAAAATAGAGTAAAACCAGGTGGAACTTTAATTTATGATGGATATGGTATATTAAATCCACCGACTCGTAAAGATATTAATATTTATAGAATTGATGCCATGGATGCTGCCAATGAAAACAACATGACAAAGGCATTTAATATGGTGGTTTTAGGTGGTTTATTGAAAGTTAAGCCTGTTGTTACATTAGCTAATGTAGTAGAAGGACTTAAAAAAGCACTGCCAGAAAGGCATCATCGCTTTATCCCTATGAATGAAAAAGCTATATCTTTAGGTATGGATATAATACAGAAAGTGTAATTAAATATTACCCTTATAAATAGATAAAAGCCTTGTGTACACGTTTTGTTATCAAGGCTTTTTCTTTCCTACTATTTATTTTAAACTTAAAGGGATTAATAAATATAAGACTCACTTTGTTTTTTGTTGTATATTTGCCAAGCAATGAAACGAATACTATTCACAATTATACTATTTTCTACTGTTGCATTTACTGCATTTGCACAAGTAGATCGGAATCCCTTAAATCCAAATTATCGAGTAGATGAGTTTGGAAATGTAGTTGACCAACATGGAAATCAGCTAGACCCTTCTATGGTTCCTCAAGATTTAGACAGTGCTAATGTTGAGATAAAATCGTTAGCTCCTAAACTCTACATGTGGACTATAGATGAAAGACTAGGTAATAGAAAAAACATTGAGGTGGATACTACTCATCACCATTTCCAAAACTCTAACTTAGTCGAAGGGTATAAGGGGCACTTTAATCATTTAGGTAACTTAGGCTCTCCTCGTTATAATAGATTATTCTTTTTAAGAGACCAGATTGATCGTCCATTTTTTATCACACCCTACTCTAGTTTTTTCTTTGCTCCTGAAGAATTCAAATTTGCTAATAGTAATATTCCATACACCAATTTAACCTATTATAAAGCAGGTAGTAAAATCAATGGAGAAGAACGATTTAAGTCGTATTTCTCTGTGAATGCAAATAAACGCTTTGCCTTTGGGTTTAATATTGACTATCTATATGGTAGAGGATATTACCATAGCCAATCGACTGCTTTTTTTAATGCGGGACTTTTTGCTAGTTACATAGGCGATAAATACCAATTACATGCCATGTATAATAACTTCACCTTGAAAATGGCTGAGAATGCGGGTATTACCGATGATAAATATATAACGCATCCTGAAGATATGGCACAGGGAAAAAATCAGTATGAACCGCAAAATATTCCCACGAACTTAGATAATACGTGGAATAGGAATACTAATTTTTATATTTACCTCAATCATAAATACAACTTAGGTTTTCATAAAGAGTCTTTAACTATAAGTGAAAATAATGACTCTACATATCATGAGGAGTTTATTCCTGTAACTAGCTTTATTCACACACTGAAACTGGATCGTAATAGAAGACGATATATATCGAGAAATGAACCAGAGGATTTTTATCCTAATACACATATAAATAGAACTAGCAATACGAGTAATGACTCCACAACATATATAGGTTTTAAAAATACGTTTGCTATCTCTTTATTAGAGGGTTTTCATAAGTATGCTAAATCGGGATTAACAGCTTATATATCGCACAAAATAAGTAAATACGACTTAATGAATAAGGACTCTGTAACTGTTGATTCTTATAAAGAGAACCAAGTCTATTTTGGTGGTGAATTAGCTCGTAGGCAGGGTAAAATATTTAATTACAATGTTACAGCTGAAGTAGGTGTAGCAGGTAAGGCAGTAGGTGAATTTGATGTTAAAGGTAATTTAGACTTCAATTTTAAGCTATGGAACGACACCGTAAACTTTGTGGCTAGAGGGGGGGTATCGCGTTTATTACCTAACTTCTATATGCGCCATTACCACTCCAATCATTTTTATTGGGATGAGGGAACGGATTTTAGTGAAATGAATAATGAGATTACCTCTAAAGTAGAAGGAGAACTTAACATTAGTAATTGGGATACAAATATTAAAGCGGGTATTCAAAACATTAAAAACTATACATACTTTAATGGCCTTGCACTACCTTCACAAGCTGGTAGTAATATACAGGTAGTATCAGCTAGTTTGAATCAGAATTTCAAGCTAGGTATTTTCCATTTAGATAACGAAGTAACCTGGCAGAATTCTAGTAATAATTCTGTACTCCCATTACCTAAATTATCATTGTATCATAATTTATATATCAAGACAAAACTAGCAAAAAAAGTACTTAGTTTAGAGTTAGGTGGTGATGTTCGTTATTTCAGTAAATACAAAGGATTAGCTTATACCCCAGCTATTCAGAACTTCCACTTACAAAATGAAGAGTCACAGGTTGATATTGGTGGATATCCTATTGTTAATGTATATGCTAATCTTCATTTAAAACGCACTCGTTTTTTTGTTATGTTTTACCATATCAATCAAGGATCGGGTAACTCTAATTATTTCTTAACACCTCACCACCCCATTAATCCACGATTACTCAAGTTTGGGTTATCCTGGAATTTTTATGATTAATTTTGATTATATATGATTGTTAGTAAAGATTATAAATACATTAAATACTTGGCATTAGGTGTTGTTGCAACTTTAATTAGTACTTGTTTTTCTAATCGTAAGAAACAAAATAATGAGTTACAAGTTAAAGATTATCAGACCCTAGTAAATGATAGTGTATTGCGTGTAGCAACTGAATATAATACAATAGCCTATCATGTAGATGGCGATTCAATTAAAGGATTTCATTACGATTTGGTAGTTGCCATTTCCAAACAACATGGTTTTAAGGCCGAAATAACGCCTATTATGAGTGTAACAGAGCGAATTGAAGGTATTAATCAAGGTCGTTTTGATTTAATAGCACATGATATTCCACTCACTTCTGCTCTAAAAGATTCACTGTTATTAACTACGCCTATTAACCGAAGTAAACAAGTGCTAGTTCAACGAAAAAAGGTAGAAGGAGATTCTGTTCCATTTATCAATAATCAACTGGATTTAGCAAAAAAGACACTCTATACTGTAGAAAACTCTCCTGCACTTCTCCGTATTGAAAATCTTAGTAATGAGATTGGAGACACCATCTACACCAAAGAAATAGAAAAGTATGGGTCAGAACAGTTAATGGCTCTTGTAGCTCATAAAGAGATTGACTACGCTGTTTGTGATGAGAACGTTGCTCGTGCATTAGTGGATTCTTTTCCTCAACTAGATATTAATACACAAATTAGTTTTACTCAACTATGCGCTTGGGCAGTAAATAAAAAATCACAGCAGTTAGCCGATTCACTTAATTCTTGGCTCGATTCGTTTATGAAAACCACTGAGTTTGAGGAGTTATATAACAACTACTATAAGCCTTAAACTACTTTTCCTTTAAGTTCTAAATGATTATCACCCTGCTTTAGTTGTATTCTAATAACCATCTATCTATCTATTGCCTTTAGATTTATTATATTAGGATAATTAAAGGCACAGCATAATCCAACATTACCTCTAGTGCTACCATGCCTTTATAGTTAAATATTGACTGCATAGGCTTAATTACCTCTTTTAAGTGCATAGATAAATACCTCTTCTATTACTTTTTATTAGCTATCAAAATAATTCATTCTCGTTATTATATAATATCTCTCTTTGAAAGTGGATAAACTTCATGTACAAAAAAATAGCTATAGGTTCTTAATCTATAGCTATTTATGTATTTAATATCGATTATAAATTAAATGCGAACACTAATTTAAAGAAGAAGCATCTCTTTTTAACTCTGAAGGATGATCAAGTAATTCTCCACAAGATTTATGATCCTCTTGCTTTTCATTTTTATGATCTAATTCTTCAAACAATGAATTTTTACTAATAAACTCAGGTACCAACTCCTTCATTAAACCAACTATTTTCATTGAATCATAAGACTGAGTCGTGTTAACTAACTCTGTTATCATCTCTTTGACTGTTTCGTAATCATATTGACGTACATTGGCAATCATAATCTTGTCATGATAAGTCATCTCAGTTTGTTCTTTTACATTTAGAAGCTCTTCATACAGTTTTTCTCCGTGACGAAGACCTGTGAACTCAATCTTAACCTCTGTTCGTCCTGATAGCTTAATCATACGTTTAGCTAAATCTAATATTTTAACAGGTTCCCCCATGTCAAAGATATAAATTTCACCTCCACTACCCATTCCTCCTGCTTCTAACACTAACTTACAAGCCTCAGGAATAGTCATAAAGTAACGAATAATTTCAGGGTGAGTAACCGTAACAGGTCCTCCATCAGTAATCTGCTTCCTAAATCGTGGGATAACCGATCCATTAGACCCTAATACATTGCCAAAACGTGTTGTAATGAAGCTTGTGTACTTTTTGTTCTTATTTTCTAAACTTAATTTCCGGGCTAAAGATTGTACATATATCTCAGCAATTCGTTTAGAGCAACCCATCACATTGGTTGGATTAACTGCTTTATCGGTAGATATCATAACAAATTTCTCTACCTTATGCTTCACAGCCAGGTCAGCTATAATTCGAGTACCTCCAACATTTACTTGAATAGCCTCTGAAACATTATCCTCCATCATAGGAACATGTTTATATGCAGCAGCATGGAAAATATATTGAGGTTTATATTCCTTAAAAATCACTTCCATTCGAGAGGCATTCGTAATATCAGCTACAATAGTTTTAGCATCAACCGAACGCCAATCATCTTGCAATTCTAATCTAACATCGTGAAGAGGTGTTTCAGCTTGATCGACTAAAATCAAAGAAAAAGGATTTAATCGAACTACCTGACGCATAATTTCACTTCCAATTGAACCTGCAGCTCCAGTAATCATTACACGTTTTCCCTCTAATTGAAAAGCTATTTTTCTAATATCTATATCAATAGGGTCACGTTCTAATAAATCCTCAATTTCAATCTTTTTAATTTCTGTTGTGGCAAGTTCTTTACCATTCCAATCACTCAATGGTGGAGCAGCTAATAGACGTACATTATGATCTAAAAGAGCATCAGCCATATCTTTTTTCTTAAAATTCTCCATTTTAGCTGGAGAAACAATCAATGTTTTTACACGATGTTCTTCCATATGCTCAATTAACTTTTCATTATTAGCGTAAACAGGTACCCCCATCATAACTTTTCCAATTAATTCGGGTTCGTCTGCTATAAAACCACGTAGTCTGTAGTGACTTTGCATCCCTACTCTTATGGATTTTGCAATGTTAATACCTACTTCTTTTGCTCCATAAATAAAAACATTTACATTCGATTTCCCTCCCAAATAAACTGAGTCGTAAACTGTTTTTACCACTACACGAAAACTAATCATCATAGCTAGATTAATTACGTAAGTCATAAGAAGTATACTAAAAGAAGGGAAATAAAAACTAGTGTTGTATTCAAAAAAAACACTCATAATACCTAGTAGTCCATAGGCCAAAGATAGCGAGACTACTATACGTATTATATCTACAAAGGAAGAGAATCGTAATACATTAGAATAGGTTCTAAATAGCCTAAAAAAAACAATATTCACCCCTGTTATCCAAGCAATTGAAGAAATCAATTCCATAGGGTTAGGGTCTAAAAAGATGCTTTTTACATCGTTGCGTAACACATACGCCAAAAAACAAGAAACTGCAATTATTGCAACATCAAAAATTAAAATAAGCCAAATTGGAAGTACTCGTGTTGACAGATAACGCTCAAAAACCTTGTTGATCATTTTTTTGCTTAATTTATATACTAATACCTGACAAAGGTAATTACTTTTTAATTATTTTAACCAGTTTTTATGTAAATATATCAGATGTCATTCAACAATAGTCACAAGATTACTTGTTTTGATGACTTTTTGATTTAAATCAAAAAAAAGGTGAAACGCTCTATTTTAAGCTATCTAGTTATAACATAAATTAATAACCAACTTAAGTAATCAAGAAATATTATTTATCTTTGATGTGATATCGTATTTGTACTTTCAACATATATTAATAAACATGAGGTGTTTGCGTTTTATACTTATCTTTTTATGTCTATCGTTTACAATATTATCCCCTGCTCAAAAAGTGGGATTAGTTTTAAGTGGTGGTGGAGCAAAAGGCTTAACACATATTGGAGTTATTCGTGCTTTAGAAGAAAATGGCATTCCAATAGATTACATCACTGGTACTTCAATGGGTGCTATTGTGGGAGCTTTATATGCTATGGGATACTCCCCTGACGATATGGAAGAATTATTAGGCTCAAACGATTTCAAGCATTGGTATACTGGTGAAGTGGAAAAAGATCATCTTTATTACTTTAAAAGGAATGATCCAACTTCAGAATTCATCAACATTCGATTTTCTACAAGAGACTCTTTAAAGCTACGCCCTATTATTCTTCCCATAAGTATGGTAGACCCCATTCAAATGAATCTAGCTTTTATGCAGTTGTTTGCTCAAGCTGAAACAGCTTCAAAAAGTGATTTTGATAATTTATTTGTTCCTTTCCGATGTATTGCCTCAGATGTTTATAATAAAAAACAAGTTGTTTTTGAGCGTGGAAGTCTAGGTGATGCTGTTAGGGCTTCTATGAGTTTTCCTTTTGTGTTTAAGCCTTTAGAAATTGATAGCGTGCTTATCTATGATGGTGGAATCTATAATAACTTTCCTACTGATGTTATGATGGATGATTTTGATCCAGATATTATGTTGGGTGTAGTAGTGGCTAGTGGTCCTAAAAAAATGGATATCTATGACCCTATGAGTCAGATGGAAAATATGATTATGCAAAAAACTGATTATACTATAGCTGACTCATTAGGCATTGCATTGAATTTTAAATTTGAGGATGTTACTTTACTCGATTTTCATTTATTAGATAAATTATCAAAAATAGGATATGATAAAACGATGAGTTTAATGGATTCTATTAAAAGTAGAATACCACGGCGCATTGAACCACAGAAAATAACATTACGAAGAAAATTATATAAAAGTCACTATCCAGAATTTAAGTTCAAGAATATCTATATTAAAGGTACTACTCCTGAGCAAGAAAAGTACATTAAGAAAGAGTTCATTAGAAATATGGACGATGGGGTCTTAACTTTTGAAGACGTTAAAAAGGTGTACTTTAGGCTGTTAGCAGGAAATATTATATCCGAAATAGTACCTCATGCTAGTTATAACTATGACGATCAAGCATACGATTTGTTTTTAGATATTACACTACAAGAAGATTTCATTGTTCGTTTTGGGGGGTCTATATCAAGTACGGTATCCAATCAGATTTATATAGGTGGAACGTTTCAAAACTTGAATAACTACTCTAAAGAGTTTTCTTTTGATGGGCAGATAGGTAAAATTTACAATAGTGCGCAACTAGGTGCTAAAATAGACTTAGCAACTAAAATACCTACCTCATTACGAGTACTAGCTACCTATAATGATTTTGATTACTTTAAAAGAGACAAACTATTTTCTACTGGCGATATGCATGCCTTTAATAGAAGTAATGAAATGTTTCTTAAGCTAAAACTAGCTCTACCTTTTATGTCGAATAGGAAGACTGAATTTGGGTTAACGGTTGGTAGATTAGAAGACAAATACTTTCAGTCTAGAATTATTGATTTTGATGAAGATCGATTTGATAAGAGTAAATACATTCTATTTGGTGGAAACATTTCATTTATGGGGAATACATTTACCACCAAACAATTCCCTATTGATGGGTATCAAGAAGCCTTAATAGCACAAGTTTATACAGGTAAAGAAAAATATAGACCCCATAATAAAACCAAAGATGAAAATGCAAGAAGTAATTACTCATGGTTACAATTGTCTTATATGCGAGAAAAGTACCACGATATGGGTAAGCATTTTATTCTTGGTTGGATGGTTGAGGGTTTGTATTCCTCTAAAAACTTTTCTAAGAATTATACAGCAACTATGATGCAAGCTGGATCGTTTACTCCTACTCCTCATAGTAAAATCATGTACAACGAGCACTTTAGAGCAAACCAGTACTTAGCTGGAGGAATTAAACCCATAATACCACTCAATAGACTTTTTCACTTGAGAGGCGAAGTCTATGGATTTTTACCAATATTCCCTATTCGACAAAGTGCCGATCATAAAGCATATTATGGTGATGCTTTTGCAGATATTGAATATATGGGTGAGCTTTCTTTAGTATGTCATTTACCTTTTGCTGCAATTTCTGCATATATTAATCATTATAGCTCACCAAAAAACGAGTGGAATATTGGTTTGACTATTGGATGGCAACTCTTTAATAATAAGTTCGTTGAGTAAGAAAAAAGATAGCAATTAAAACTATTACCCAAGGTGAGTTCAAATAAAAAGATAAAATTTAATGCGATTTTCCTTGGGATTAAACAAAAACTCCGTATCTTTGCAACCGTTAAACAAAAGGCCGCGTAGCTCAACTGAATAGAGTAACTGACTACGGATCAGTAGGTTGCAGGTTTGAACCCTGCCGCGGTCACAAATTTTGTTGACACATACTGATATAAATCAAAAGGTCGCGTAGCTCAACTGAATAGAGTAACTGACTACGGATCAGTAGGTTGCAGGTTTGAACCCTGCCGCGATCACAAAAAAAGACTTCTTAATTAAGAAGTCTTTTTTTATTTTATCCAGTTTCTCTTTTCGAAATAGCAAAATTCCACAATTAGCATAATTGGCCTTCAATAACTGAAAAGACTAATCATTGCTTTTAATTTCTACAAAACTTAAGTTCTTTTTTCCCCTCCACATTAATCAGCTGAAAATACTTACATAGTACAGGAAAAAGTGCAGTGCTATGAACTATATAACTTTCATGATCATGATTTGGCATTATTTCCACATGTGCATTGGGTAAGGTTTGTTGTAACTTGTCATACAACGAATCTTTAAAAAGATCATCCTCCCCTGCTACAAATAATATTGGAGAAGTTATCTTTTTTAAAGAACTCAACTTAATATTCGGTTGAGTAAGCATCATCTCATAAAGTGGATGAGGATTGATTTCATTCTCTTGAATTAAGTCATTACGATAATCATCCTTAAAGTCTTTAGGACTTAAATTACCTCCTAGTAAAATTAAATTTTTAAGTAAGTCTGGTTGTCTTAAGGCCAATAGAAGGCCTATTATGGCACCATCACTAAAACCTAAAACCGAAACAGAGTCTAAATTGAATTTTTTTATAAATTCATAAACATCATTAGTCATTGTTTCATAACTATAATCGGCAGTTTTATCACTTTGTCCATGATTTCTACTATCTATTAAATAGAGCTTAAAAAAAGGCTTTAATTCCTCTGTTAGCTCTTTAAAAATAGATGAGCTCTCACCATTTCCGTGCAATAATAATAGTGGTTGTCCCTCTCCTACGCAACTATAATACAAATTAATACCATTGACTTTTACTTTCATTCTCTACATGTTTAATTGTGTTTGAGCAATAAATATACAAAAATATATAGAACGAGAATGAAGTATATATTTAAAAAAAGAGAATAAAATTTATAGAATCTTATTCTCTTTACTATTTAATTAAATATTGTTCTTTGTCTACTTTCTTAAAAAGTCTGTCATTAAAAAAATTGTTTGACCATCTACTCTTCCCTGTACATGTGTTGGGTCATCAGAAGTCAACCGAATACCTCGTACTTTTGTACCTCTTTTGACAACCATAGACGATCCTTTTACTTTTAAGTCTTTTATAACTGTTACATCGTCACCATCAACTAACTCATTACCATTACTATCAACCACTTTAGAAGCAGCTTCTTTAGCTTCGGCATCTGCATCAGTCCAAGCATGAAAACACTCAGTACAATGGTAAAGAGAACCATCAAAATAAGTAACCGAACTATCACATTTAATACAATTTGGTGTATCTCCCATTTTCAATAACTTTTTATTCGTTTGTAATTAGATATTGTTTCAAAGATAGACTAAATCTTATAAGTACCCAAAAAATCCTATTTTTATGTCATTAAACGCAGTATTTCACCTCTTTAATATTACATATTTACTAAATTCTGATATTTGAGTTTTTTGTAATTATCCTTTGCTTTGTTGTGATTTAAGTTTACAGAAGCTGATAAATAGTAACGATGTGGCAAAAACTACCAGCTAATACAAAGAAGTGAAAAATAGTATGCATATATTTTATATTTGCTAGAACATAAAATATAGCTCCAACAATATAAAACACCCCTCCCGCTATAAGCCAATACAATGCGCTCATATTGTTTTGTAGTTGTAATACTTCTATTAAAGGTTTAAATGCCACAAAAACTGAACATCCCATAATAACAATACAGAGTGTTTTTATTTTATTATATTTAGCTAAAGCTGTAAAACTGAGGATAGAGCCTACTATTGTTGTGATCCATATAAAAAGGAACAAACTCCACCCCCACATGGCCTCCTGCCTTAAAGCCACTAAAGTTATTGGGGTATATGTTCCAGCTATATGTAAAAAAATAGCTACATGATCGAATTTTCTAAGCAATGCTTTTCTACTCTTGTCGGTTAATCCGTGATAGAGTGTTGAGGTAACATAACTAGCCAAGGCTCCAAAAAGATAGATAATAACAGAGCTTATTTTCCAAGCATCGTGAGTCATAAGAGCTTTAGATAGTAGGAAATAACCTGCTACTAGACCTAATATAACACCAAATCCATGAGATAATGTATTTGCTAATTCTTCTTTGTAGGTATAGGGTCTTCTTTCTGCCAATTTATTGTTGTTTATTTCTCTTTTATTTCATTTATATTCAAAATACATAAAATATAAGAGTAAAGCATTATACATAGTAGTTTTATAAATCTTGTAAAGTAACCAAAAACATTCTAGAAAGACCTCATAAATACAGCCAAAATTAATGTGATACGCTGTTTATAGTCTTAAATAAATATAACGCAGAACATTTAATTCCTTTAGAGTGTTTATAAGTACAAGTCATATAATTTAATTATTAATACAAGAAAACGGATGAATACATTTTTAAAAAAACATAAATGGATGCTTATTGGATTAGTAGTAGGTGCCATAGGTGGATTTATATATTGGAAGTATGTGGGGTGTGTTACAGGAGACTGTCCCATTACCTCTTCACCTTTATATAGTTCAATTTGGGGAGCTTTAATTGGAGGTTTAGGTCTAGACCTTATAGCTTCTTTATTTAAGAAAAAGGAAGATGAAGAAAAAAAAGAGTAATTAGTGTTAGATAAATAGAACTTTTTTATCTATTTATCGTTTAGTAGTATAGTTTATAGAGTGTAAAACAATAATAAATTTTTAGAGATATGAAAAAAAGATTTTTGCCTATAATAGCTTTTGTTTTTGGTGTTCTACTAGTTGTAGGATGTGGAGGTAATAAAGCATCTTCTTCTGATTCAACTGAAACTACAGAAGTTACTGCTGGTGGCATAGCTCATCTTACTCAAGCTGAATTTGTAGATAAAGTATCTGAAACCACAGAATGGAATTTCAAAGGGAATAAACCAATGCTTGTTGATTTTTATGCTACTTGGTGTCCTCCTTGTAAAAAAATAGCTCCTATTTTAGAAGAACTAGCTAAGGAGTACGACGGTAAAGTAGATTTCTACAAAATTGACGTAGATCAAGAGCCCGAATTATCTAAAGCTTACGGTATTAAAAGCATCCCTACTCTTTTCTTTATCAATAGTAAGGGAGAAAAAGAAGAGGTTGTGGGTGGTTTATCAAAAGAGGAATTCAAAGCTAAAATAGATATTCTATTTTAATTAATTCTATATAGTAGAATACAAATTATTTTGAGAACTTCTATTCCTTACATGTAAAAATGCATAGGAATAGAAGTTTTTTATTAACTAACTATTTATTAATCTATTAGAAGATTATTACAATACACCTATGGGTGCTGAGTACCTTAAAAAAGTTTAAGCTGAATATTTTAGTTGCATAGCACACTATTTTTTTTGACTTTTGTACTCAAAATAACAAGTAATATTAGAT
>JGI24707J26582_10000955_pt1 | contig 22925 bp, 20 predicted proteins | sample BioPla1DNA1_FD_26582 | JGI IMG/M metagenome (IMG submission 26582)
TTTTTTTCTTTAGTTTTTACTGCCGTCTTCATTTTGCAATCTTTCCTTTATCAAAATTAAATTAATAAATAATATAATCTTATTTTCTTTTTGGACCTTCAAAAGGCCAAATCTTTGGATATTTCCCAGAAAAACCTCCTAAACTAAAAAGTTTTAAAAAGCTTTCTTGAGGCTGATAAAGATTCTTAGGTATCTGAATACCCTTATATAGTTCATCATTTTCCTTTTCTTTATTTTTAATAAATAACTTACAATCATTGTTTAACAAATCATATTCCCTATTAATTTTTAAATATTTATGAATCTCTGTTCCAAGGACTAAGGCTAATCCAGATTTTTTTGGTATACCATTCCACCACCAAGCCATAATAGGGTGCTTTTCTGTCTTATCATCACTTGATAAAATAGTACGTGAACGTATGTAATTATTTAAAATGAATATATCCCCATAAAATGGATTTAATACTTCACTAATGCTTTTAAATAATCTTATTATTTCTGTTTCCCATCCCGCCATAGATAAAACCCCTGCATCAATTGATATAGAAAAATGACTAAAACGGTAGCCAATTTTTGCAGGACCAATGGGGTTGGGAATAGCTAAATTAACATATTCAACAGGTTTATTGGGATACCATACTATACCATTATAATTTTCTATTATAAAATTCTTAAAAACATCTAAGGTCGTAAATATTTCTTTAGGAGGCTCATATAAGCCATATCGCCTTGGTAATGCTTCTGGGATATGTCTTTTAATAGCTATAAGTAATTTTTCAATATTTTCTTCATTGCTAATAGGATTATGATTAAACCACCAAGATAATTTTATAATAGAGAACCTTTCTGTCTTTTCTATATCATATACACGTTTTATTCCTCTAGGTAAAATAACTTCTTTTGTTTGTGGATTTTCTATAAGACCAACACCATTTTTTGCTATGGCTTTTCCAATTTTAATTAATTCTTCAATTTTCTTTTCATCATTAGTAATAGGTTCAAGGCTACATTCAATAAGATATTTTATTCCAGGTAATTTACTACTAATATCTTGTGCTATATCTTCATCATCAAGTTTAATTTCTCTACTTATTACAATTTGATAATCATCATGAGCTAAAACATAGCCTTCATTATTTTCAACAAGATTAAACTGATTGGTTAATAAATTAAAATCTTGTTTTTTTATTGTATATATTTTTAAATCATAACTCATAGTATTTGCCCCTAAAATTAATAAATATTTTTAATATCAAATAGTAAAAATTTATTATTTTAAATTACATCTCACCATATCCAATTATATTTCATATTTCAATTTATTTCAAATAAATTGAAAATAAAATGCCTTCTTGTAGTTGAATTATCAAGAAAGCATTTTTTATAATTTTTCTATTTAATTAATTTTTAATAAAAGTTCTTTTTAATATATTTAATTTTCAAATAGTAATTGATATTTTCTATCTAACATTCTCATTTCCCTCCATATCAGCAGGCCAGTAGTTATGGTAGCAATCGCATCAGCTACTGGTGCTGCCATCCATACTCCATTTAGTTTAAATATTGGTGGAAGCAACAATAAAGCTGGTATTAAAAATATTACTTGTCTAGATAGACTTAAAAACATAGATATTTTTGCTTTACCAATAGCTTGGAAATAATTAGATGTTACTATTTGGAAACCAATAATAGGAAATGTTATTAAATTAATTCTCATGCCATAATTAGTAATATCCATAAGCCTTGGGGAATCATTAAAGAAAGATATTAAAAACTCTGGAAATAGCTGTACTACAATAAAGCCTAAAACTGAAATTGTAGTTGCAGCAGTTACTGCTAATTTTAATGCTTTTTTAACCCTATCGTACTGCTTTGCTCCATAATTATAACCTATTATTGGTTGTGAGCCTTGATTGATTCCAAATATGGGCATAAAGAAAATCATTGCCACACTTGAAATTATGCTCATTGCACTAATTGCCAAGTCATCCCCATAATTTTTTAGAGAACGATTGGATATAGTTGTAACTACGCTAGCTGCCAACTGCATTGCAAAGGGAGACATACCAATTGAAAAAATTCCTAGTACTACTTTTTTTGATAATTTCATATATCTTAAATGAATTCTTAAGGTGCTTTTTTTACTTTGTATAAATGCTAGTACAAAAATAGCACTTAATGCTTGTGCAATAATGGTTGCATAAGCTACACCTTTAATTCCCATATCAAAGATATAAATAAATACTGCATCTAGAACAATATTAGTAATTGCTCCAATGAGCATCGAAATCATTGATATAATAGGATAACCTTGAGCACGGATTGCATGGCTCATTGAAAAGCCTATGGTATTGCCAAAAAGACCAAATATTATTATCCTGGTATAATCTGTTGCAAAATGTATAGTATCTTCACTTGCTCCAAATGAATATAACAAAGGTTCCATAAAAATAAAGCTTAATATGGTTAATATAGCTGTTATTATAAGCATTAAGACAAAAGAATTTCCAAGAATATGTTCTGCTTCTTCCCTTTTATCTTCTCCTAGTTTAATGGAAGTAAGAGCTGCCCCACCAATACCTACAAGCATAGAAAAAGCCATTATTATGGTCATAAAAGGAAAGGTTACACCCAGGCCTGCCAAAGCCAGTTCCCCTACTCCTTTACCTACAAACATTCTATCTATAATATTATATAAGGCATTTACAAGCATTCCTACTATTGCAGGAATTGAGTATTTAAGTAATAATATGCCTACTCTTTCATTTCTTAGCTCTTCTTGTCGGTTCATTTGCTTTCCTTCCCTTCATAGTAGTCTCGTATATTTTCTGTCATCATTTCAAGAAGTTCCACTAATTTAATTGTATCTTCTTCTGAAAATCCACTTACTAATATGTTTGTCCAACTTTTTAATATTTTATATATATCATCTTTAATATCATGGGCTTTTTGAGTTAAAAAAACTAATTGAGCTCTGTTATCTTCCTTATCTTTTTGTCTGTATATATAGCCTTCTTCTTCAAGTTTTTTAATAGCCCTTGCAGTAGTTCCCTTGTCAATATTCAAGCTAGATGCCATTTCTTCTTGTTTTATACCGTCTTTTTGATACAGAATACTTAAAAAAATAAACTGACCGCTGCTAATACCATAGGGTTCTAACATTTTATTAATATAACATTGCCCTTGTCTATATATAATTGAAATTGATTTTCCAATAGATTTTGGCTGCTGCATAATCTGCTCCTTTCAATTAGTTGCATCAACAACTATACCACGGATGCATTTAGTTGTCAATGCAACTAAGTTACAAAACATTGTATATTTCTACAAATCTATTGTTACATTTGCATAAAGCACGGGGACGGTTCTTCTGCTTCATTCTTTTTGAAGAATGAAGCAGAAGAACCGTCCCCGTGCTTCAAAAAAACCGTCCCCGTGCTTCAAAGTCCTCTTACATCTATTAATTGGGACGTAATTCATCATCCCTTAAATCAACAAAACTATCCTCTTTTCTTTCGGTTGAACTGTCTATTCTTGCATTTGCGCGAATTTCTTCAATTTTCTCTTTATGCCTAAAATAAAGTGTAGATATTACTATTGCTACTATAGACGCACATACAATAAGTACAGTTAAAACAAGGTCTAACATAAACATATTACCCCTCCTAAAAATGTTTTTTATAAATACGATATCTTTAGTAAAAAGTCTGAAACATGGGGACAGTTCTTTTGCTTCATTCTTTAAAAAGAATGAAGCAAAAGAACCGTCCCCATGTTTCACTCCGATAAACTAGACAATTATAGAAAAAATGTATTATAATTTTATTAAAATTATAAAAGGAGTACAAAAGTGAAAACATTACAAAATACTCATGCCAGCCGCATATGGGAAATTGATTTTTTAAGAGGATTAGCTCTAATTCTTATGATGCTTTTTCATCTTTTATATGACTTGTGTTATTTCTATAATATAAACATACCTTATTGGAATAGTTTTTGGACTTTAGAAGGAAAACTTTCTGCCATTCTTTTTATGATTCTAGCTGGAATAAGCAGTACCTTTAGCAAAAACAACTTAAAAAGAGGCTTTAGAATTTTTCTTATAGGAATGGCTTTAAGTCTTGGTACATATATTTTTATGCCTTCAGAATATATACGTTTTGGTATTCTTCATATGTTGGGCTCTGGAATGATTATCTATTATTTTATTAGAAATCTCCCTCTTACTTTTATCTTTATTTTATCATTAATAATTATTTTTTTAGGATATATATTCAATAATATTTATCTTAATACTTGGCTTCTTATTCCTTTTGGAATTACAAGCTTGGATTTTGTATCTATGGATTTTTATCCTCTTTTCCCTTGGTTTGGAGTTTTTTTAATCGGAACTATCATAGGAAAAACAGTATATAAAGAAAAAAAGAGCATCCTCCAAAAACCATATAGAAAAAACTTTCTTTCTTTTCTTGGAAGACACTCTCTTATAGTTTATCTTATTCATCAACCTATATTTTTATTAATACTATATATTATTTTTAATATTAAAAATTGATATCATCAGAAAAGCTTTTATTAACAGTAGGAAGTACTATCATATGGGGCTTACCATTAGTAGGATTTTTCATCATATATACGTCCATATGATATACTTCTTTTATATTCTTTTTTGTTATTACTTCCTCAGGTTTACCTAAGGATATTATTTTTCCATGGTTAAGCAAAATTAGTGTATCGCTATATTGAGCCGCTAAGTTTAAATCATGAAAGACAGCAATAACAGAAAATTTCTTTTTTTGATTTAAAGCTTTAATATTATCCATAATTCTAACTTGATGATGAATATCAAGATGAGATATTGGCTCGTCCAATAAAATAATATCTGGTTCTTGTGCCAAAGCCCTAGATATTATAACCCTCTGTCTTTCACCACCACTTAATTCGTTTATACTTTTGTTTCTTAATTCCCAAGTATTTGTGGTTTCCATAGCTTCTCTAACAATTATTTTATCCTCAGCTTTTTCCGTCTCAAATCTTTTAAGATATGGTGTTCTTCCCATCATCACAATATCATGACAAGAAAAATCAAAACTAATCTCTGTATTTTGAGGTACAGAAGCAATCTTTTTAGCTAATTCCTTATTTTGAAAATCCATTATATCTTTGTTGTCAATTAAAATAGTGTTTTTTTGGGGCTCAAGTATTCTTGCTATGTTTCTTAATAAAGTTGTTTTCCCTGAGCCATTAGGACCAATAATGCTATAAAACTTTCCTCTTTCAATTTCTAAGTTAATATCTTCTAATATTTTCTTTTCGCCATATTTCCAATGAAGGTTTTTAATTTTTATCATTTTATATTTTCACCTTCTTATGTTTATCTAAAAGATAAATAAAATAAGGAGCACCAAATAAGGCTGTTACAGCACCAACAGGGATTTCCGAAGGAGCTAGTAAAGTTCTTGAAATAGTATCACAAATAATAAGAAATATAGTCCCTCCTAATGCAGAAAAAGGAATTAATAGTCTGTGATCTGGTCCTATTAAAAGCCTTATAATGTGCGGAATAATCAAGCCTACAAAACCAATAAGACCGCTTACAGATACAACAGTTCCTATAATTAAGGAGCATACGGCTATTAGAATTTTCTTAATTGCTTCTGTATTTATCCCTAGTGTCTTTGCAGTTTCGTCTCCCATTAGCATNACATTTAAATCCCTTGAAAAAATATATAAAATACCAGAACCAATAATTACAACAGGAAATACTAGCAGTACCTGTCTCCAACTGGCAGCAGAAATACTTCCCATCACCCAAAAAATAATTTTTTCTATTTTATCTTTATTAAAAATCATTAAGATTGAATTTAGGGAAGACCAAAGCTGACTAATAGCAATACCTGACAGTAAGAGAGTAACCGTTGGTAGTTTTGTACCAGCTTTTGCAATTTTATATACTAAAAATACAGTAAATGTTGCTCCTAAAAAAGAACCTATAGTAATAAAAGCAAAACCAAAAAAACTACTACTTAGACCTGATACAATAGTTATAGTTGCTCCCAGGGCAGCACCAGAAGAAATACCTATAACATATGGATCTGCCATGGGATTTTTAAAAATACCCTGAAAAACCGCTCCTACTACAGATAAAGCCATCCCTACAAGTCCAGCTAAAATAATCCTTGGAAGTCTTATATTCCAAATAATTATTTCATGGGATTTTATAATTTCTTGACTTTGAAAATTTTCCCTTAAAAAAGGAATTTTATTTAATATAATGGCCATAAACTGATTAAAAGTAATATCAGCACTGCCAAAACTGGCAGAAATAAAAATAACTATAGATAATATTAACAAGCCAAAAACAAATATTAAAAAATAATGTTTTCTTTTCTTAATTAGCTCCATGAATATCCTCTTTTCAACCTTTAATCAGCAAATAATTCAGGATGTATAAGTTTTGCTAACTCTTCTAAACCATCTGCTAGCCTTGGTCCTTGCCTGTCTAATAAATTATTGTCAATTTCTAATAATCTTCCTTCTTTAACAGCTCTCAAATCTTTATATCCTTGAGCTTGCTCTATTCCTGCTTTTGCATCATAATATTTTGAACATATAATGATATCAGGATCTTGCTCTATAAGCTTTTCCAAGCTATATTGCCAGCCTTGCAGGTCTTTAGCAACATTATCCCCTCCAGCCATTTCTATAATTGTTCCAATAAAGGTATCTCCTCCAGCCGTAAAATCACCAGCTTCACCAAAACCAACCACATAATAAACTCTAGGTCTTGAAACATCCTTTACTTTTTCTGACACATTTTGAACTTTGTTTTCTATTTCCATAACAAGAGCTTCTGCTTTATCTGGCACACTTAATACTTGTCCCATGCTTTCTATCATATCATAAATACCTTCAAAACTTTGTTGACTATCTAAAATAAGAACTGGAATATTTAATTCTTGCAATTTTGCATCAGAATCTCTTGGAAAAATTCTAGATCCAATAACCAAGTCTGGCTGTAATTCAGCAATTTTTTCTATATTAGGATCATCAATAGCTCCTACAGATGGAATTTCCTTAGTGTCTTCAGGATAATTACAAAAATCAGATCTTCCTACTAATCTTTCTTCCTCTCCTAAAGCAAAGATAATTTCAGTTAAATCAGGAGATACAGACACAATCCTTTTAGCTTCTTTTTCAAGAACAAATTCCCTGCCATGGGCATCTGTAAGTTTAATAGCAAATTGGTTTTCTTCTGAAATGCTATTATCAATTGTTTCATCATTAAAATCTTCTTTGTTTTCACAAGCAGTAAAAACTAAACTAATACTTAAAATAATAATTAATAATATACTAAAATTCTTTTTCATATCCTTAAAGATGTATTTATATTAAATACACCCCTCTCCTTCCTTTAAAAACTTATTTTAATAAAGAACTTTAAATGACTTAATTTTTTGCAATAAAAAACCACACTGACAGTGTGGATATAATTTCATTATATTCCACCCCTCCCTCCGCGAGTTGAATTAAAACATAGTTTAAGGCAGGTTTCCTGACTTAGAGATCATCTTCCATCCAACCTTCTCGGAAAATTTCCAATGGTACTTGGACTTCATCCCTCAATACAGTAGCGGGGGCTGTAACGGATTCACACCGTTTTCCCTTTTACCCTGAAAAACAGGCACCTTAAACTTTGATATTTAATTTTGTNTTTTTATTGTATCACTAAGCAATTTCAAATTCAAGAANAAAGAGGGTGAAGCAAGGGGACGGTTCTTCAGTTTATTAACAGTCGTCTGTTATTATATCTTCTATTGCTTTTCCTGGAGGCACCATTGGCAGTACTTTTTCATCAATGCCCACATGGCAATCTAAGATAACTGGTTCGTTTGTTGAAAATGCTTTGTTTAAAGCTGTTTCTAATTCTTCTTCATTGGTTGCTCTATAACCTTTTATGTCGTAAGCTTCTGCTAGTTTTACAAAATCAGGTCCTCTATCAAGGGTAGTTGCAGAATACCTGCCTCCATAAAACATGGTTTGCCACTGCCTAACCATTCCTAAGGTACCGTTATTAATTACAACTATTACTATAGGTAGATTATAGGCATTTATTGTAGCTAGCTCATTGCAGTTCATTCTAAAGCTTCCATCCCCTGCAATGTGTACAACTCTTTTGTCTGGCATTCCTATTTTAGCTCCAATTGAAGCTCCGGTTCCATATCCCATTGTACCTAAACCGCCAGAGGTTAAAAATGTTCTTGGTTTAGTAAATTTATAATACTGTGGAACCCACATTTGATGCTGACCAACTTCTGTCGTAATAATTGCTTCTCCATTTGTTTTTTCATATATCTTTTCAATAATTGTTTGAGGCTTTAGCTTTCCGTTTTTAGTATATGTTATAGGAAACTCTTCCATTATTTTTTCAATTTTTTCGTTCCACTCATTAGACTCTCTTGGGCCTAATTTATTATTAAGAATAGTAAGTACTGATTTTATATCTCCTAATATATGAGAAAAAGTACGTACATTTTTATTGATTTCAGCAGGGTCAATATCTATTTGCAATACTTTAGCCTTTGGAGCAAAACGTTCTAAATTGCTGACAACTCTGTCACTAAAACGAGCACCTATAGCAATGAGTAAATCACATTCTGTAGCAGCAATATTTGAAGCTTTGGTTCCATGCATTCCAATCATACCTGTATAAAGCTTGTGTGTTGCAGGGAATGCACCTTGCCCCATTAAACTACAGGCAATAGGAGCCTTAATTTTTTCAACAAAAGTTAATAATTCTTCTCCTGCTCCTGCATAACAAACTCCCCCACCTGCATAAACAAAAGGTCTTTTTGCTTTATTTATTAGCTTAATTGCTCTTTCAATATCTTTTTCTCTAATTTTTTCTGTATATACAGGAACATCCTTAGGTTCTTGATATTTATATTCTGCTTTTAAAACTGTAACATCTTTTGGAATATCTATTAATACCGGACCAGGACGTCCTTCTTTTGCTATATAAAATGCTTTTCTTATTATATCTGCTAAATCATTTACATCTTTTACAATATAATTATGCTTGGTGATAGGCATTGTAATTCCTTTTATATCTACTTCTTGGAAACTATCTTTTCCAAGTAAGGGAACTGCAACATTTCCTGTTATGGCTACTAAGGGAACTGAATCCATATAAGCCGTTGCAATACCAGTAACTAAGTTAGTTGCCCCAGGACCAGATGTTGCAATACATACTCCTACCTTACCTGTTGCCCTTGCATATCCATCAGCTGCATGGGCAGCTCCTTGCTCATGGGCTGTTAAAATATGTCTTATTTCATCTTTATGTTTATATAATTCATCATAGATGTTTAAAACAGCTCCTCCTGGATAACCAAAAACAGTATCCACACCTTGCTCTTTTAAACACTCTATTAAAATTTGTGCACCTGTCAACTGCATAGATTTCCTCCTTTACAAAAACAGGGTGTACAAACACCCCGTTTAAATTTTTAATACTCCTCCAGTACTTGCTGAAGTAACTAGTTTAGCATATCTAGCAAGATAACCTGTTTTAATTTTTGCTTCTGGTGCTATCCATTTTTCTTTTCTTCGTCTTAATTCTTCATCAGAAACTTCTAATTCAATTGTTCCATTTATCATATCTATAGCAATAACATCTCCTTCTTCTACTAAAGCTATAGGTCCGCCTTCTGCTGCTTCAGGAGATACATGTCCAATTGAAGCTCCTCTGGTCGCCCCACTAAAGCGTCCATCTGTAATAAGAGCCACATCTTTATCAAGACCCATTCCTGCCAAAGCGGAAGTAGGTGTAAGCATTTCTCTCATACCAGGACCACCCTTAGGTCCTTCGTATCTTATAACTACAACGTCACCTTTATTTATCCTTCCAGCAAAAATTGCCTCATTAACTTCTTCTTCTGAATTAAATACTCTTGCTGGTCCTCTGTGTTGAAGCATTTCTTCTGCAACTGCAGATCTTTTTACAACACAACCATCAGGAGCCAAATTACCTTTAAGTACAGCTATACCACCAGTCTTGCTGTAAGGATTATCAATAGGACGAATAATATTTGTATCTCTATTAACAGCTGCTGCAATATTTTCTCCTAAAGTCTTACCTGTTACTGTTAATAAAGATAGATTTAATAAGTTTTTCTTTGATAATTCCTTCATTACTGCCTGAACTCCGCCAGCTTCATATAAATCAACTATAAAATGAGGCCCAGCAGGAGCTAATCTACAAAGATTTGGAGTTTTCTCGCTAATTTCATTAGCAATTTCAAGATTTAACTCAACCCCAGCTTCATAAGCTATTGCAGGCAGATGAAGCATACTATTAGTACTACAACCTAATGCCATATCAACTGTAAGGGCATTGTAAAAAGCTTCTTTTGTCATAATGTCTTTAGGTCTTATATCTTTTTTAAGAAGCTTCATAACCATCATTCCAGCTTTTTTTGCCAAACGCACTCTTTCTGCATAAACTGCTGGAACTGTACCGTTTCCAGGCAAGCCCATACCTAATACTTCTGTTAAGCAATTCATGCTATTTGCAGTAAACATACCAGAACATGAACCACAACCTGGACAAGCAGAATCTTCACATTTTAAAAGTTCTTCTTCAGTCATTTTTCCTGCCTTAACAGCACCTACAGCTTCAAATACATCCGTCAAACTTAATCTTTGGCCATCTAATTTGCCTGGCAGCATAGCTCCACCGCTAAACACGATAGTAGGAATATTTACCCTAGCTGCTGCCATAAGCATTCCTGGAACAATCTTATCACAATTTGGAATCATAACTAAAGCATCAAAACCATGAGCCATGGCTACAGCTTCTATAGAATCTGCAATAAGTTCTCTAGAAGCCAAAGAATAGTGCATCCCTATATGTCCCATAGCTATTCCATCACATACACCTATAGCTGGGAATTCAATAGGTGTTCCTCCAGCCATTCTAACTCCAGCTTTAACAGCTTCTGTTATAGTATCCAAATGAATATGTCCTGGAATAATTTCATTTTTTGCATTAACAATACCTATTAAAGGCTGATTAATTTCCTCATTAGTATAGCCCATCGCCTTAAATAAGGAACGATGAGGTGCTTTTTCTAAGCCACTCTTAGCACGATTACTTCTCACTCTATCACTCCTTATTCATAAATAGGTTCGCCATTACTATTAGCATACTTTTGGAATGCTTCTAATATTTTCTTTGTTATAGGACCTGCAAATCCATTTCCAATAACTCTTTCATCAACCTTAGTAACTGCAATAGCTTCTGCAGCAGTACCAGTAAGGAAGCATTCATCAGCATTATATACATTAAATAAAGTAAATTCTTTTTCGTATACTTCAATACCCATTTCTCTTGCTAACTCAATAACAGTTTTTCTAGTTATTCCATCTAAAATTCCTATATGGATAGGAGGTGTATATATAACCCCATCTTTTACAATAAAAATATTATCTCCTGTACATTCTGCCACTATTCCATCATGATTTAGCATTAATGCTTCAGGAACTCCTGCACGGTTTGCTTCTATTTTTGCTAAAATATTATTTAAATAATTTAATGACTTTATTTGAGGGTCAACAATAGTTGCCATATTTCTTCTTTGTGCCGCAGTCACAATAGGCATACCCTTTTCATACATTTCTGGTGGATATAATGTAATATTAGATGCAATACAAAAAACAGATGGTTTTTCACAATTATTTGGGTTTAAACCTAAATCTCCTTTTCCTCTTGTAACAACCAAGCGAATATATGCATCCCTTAAGTTATTTTTTCTACAAGTTTCAAGGAGTACTTCTTTCATTTCTTCTTTTGTTAAAGGAATTTCTAACATAATTGCTTTTGCCGCTGCATAAAGTCTGTCAATATGCTCTTTACATTTAAAAATACGGCCATTATAAGCTCTAATACCTTCAAAAATTCCGTCTCCATATAATACCCCATGGTCAAACACAGATATTTTTGCTTCGGATTCCTTAACATACTCTCCGTCTAAATATATAATTAATTCATTTGACATTTTACTACCTCCAACTTTTAGAATTATTGTAACGCATTAATGATTAGTTCTCCCATTTCTTTGGTTCCAACTAATTTCATGCCTTCACTCATTATGTCACCTGTGCGGTAGTCTTCTTCTAATACTTTAGTTACTGCATTTTCTAAAGCTAATGCTTCTTCTTCTAAATTAAAGGAATAGCGAAGCATCATCGCTGCAGAAAGAATAGTTGCTATAGGATTAGCCTTATTTTGTCCTGCAATATCAGGAGCTGAACCATGAATTGGCTCATAAAGTCCGAAACTTCCTTCAGCTAAACTAGCAGAAGGCAACATCCCTATAGAACCAGTAAGCATACTAGCTTCATCTGATAAAATATCTCCAAACATATTGCTTGTAATAATAACATCAAATTGTTTTGGATTTCTTATTAGCTGCATTGATGCATTATCTACATACATATGATTAACTTCAACTTCTGGATAATCCTTTGCTACTTCTTCAATTACAGATCTCCAAAGTCTTGAAGATTCTAAAATATTGGCTTTATCAACACTTGTTACCTTTTTATTTCTTTTCGTTGCTGCTTCAAATCCAACTCTTGCAATTCTTTCTACTTCTTTTACAGAGTAAGCCTCAGTATCGTAAGCTTCTTCACCATATTTTCCGTTTCTTCTTCCTCTTTCCCCAAAATATATTCCACCAGTTAATTCTCTTACCACAAGAATATCCAAGCTATCTCCAATAATTTCAGGTTTTAGAGGACAAGCATCTTTTAATGGCTTATGAAGTAATGCTGGTCTAAGGTTTGCAAAAAGTCCTAATTCTCCTCTAAGACCTAACAATGCTTGTTCTGGTCTTTTATCTCCAGGAAGGTTATCCCACTTAGGGCCTCCTACAGCTCCTAATAATACAGCGTCGCTTTTTTTACAAATTTCTATAGTTTCTTTTGGAAGAGGCTCGCCTGTTTTATCTATAGCTACACCTCCACCTAAAACTTCTGTAAAGTTAAAGCTGTGACCATACTTTTCACCTAATTTATTTAATACTAAAATTGTTTGCTCAATAATATCTGGTCCTATTCCATCGCCAGGAATAGTTGCTATGTTGAAATTCATTAAATCCGCCTCCATTTATCGAAAATTCTGTTTATTGTTTCTATAAAAAATACATATTTAAGCTTTTATTAACTTTTTAAGGCAAAGAGTTTCTTAGTTCGTGCGAAAATCTAATTTATTTTAAAATATTTTTATTAAAACTAAGAAACTCTAAGCCTAATAATCTAAAATGTAATAATTCATAAATATATTTATATATTTATCCTTTAAGCTTTTTGTTGAATGTATTTAATTAATCCATCTGAAGCAATTATTTTTTGCATAAATTCTGGGAAAGGCTGAGCTTTATATGTTTCATTTTTTGTTTTATTAGTAATTGTACCTGTTGAAAAATCAATTTCAACTTCGTCCCCTGCATCTATGCCTTTTACTGCTTCTTCACATTCAAGTATTGGAAGACCAATGTTAATTGAATTACGATAAAAAATTCTTGCAAAAGTACTAGCTATAACGCAAGATACTCCTGAAGCTTTAATTGCTATAGGAGCATGTTCTCTTGAAGAACCGCAACCAAAGTTTTTATCTGCTACGATAATATCTCCCTTTTGAACCTTATTAGCAAATTCAGCATCAATATCTTCCATACAATGTTTTGCTAATTCTTGAGGATCCGATGTATTTAGATAGCGGGCAGGTATGATTACGTCCGTATCTACATTATCTCCATATTTAAACACTCTTCCTTGTACCTTCATAAATATGCCTCCTTGTTATTGTATATCTTCTGGATTAGTTATTTTACCTGTAAGAGCAGATGCCGCAGCTACCGCTGGACTTGCTAAATATACTTCGGATTCAGGATGTCCCATTCTACCTACAAAGTTTCTATTGGTAGTTGAAACTGCTCTTTCTCCTTTTGCTAAGATACCCATATGTCCTCCAAGACAAGGTCCACATGTAGGAGTACTAAATACTGCTCCTGCTTTTACAATATCTGCAACTAAACCTTCTTCTAATGCTTGAAGATATATTTTTTGTGTTCCTGGAAATACAATACAACGAACACCTTTAGCAACTTTCTTACCTTTTAAAATTTTTGCTGCAACTCTTAAATCTTCCATACGGCCATTAGTACAAGAACCTATAACTACTTGATCTATCTTAATATCTCCTACTTCATCAATTGTGCAGGTATTTTCAGGTAAGTGAGGAAATGCAACAGTAGGACGGATTTTGCTAAGGTCTATTTCATATACCTTTTCATATTCTGCATCCTCGTCAGCTTCATAAACCTTATATTCCTTTGTAGAATGCTCTTTCATGTATGCTATTGTTTTTTCATCAACAGGGAAAATACCGTTTTTTGCACCTGCTTCAATTGCCATATTTGCTATAGTAAAACGGTCATCCATAGTAAGATTAGCAATTCCATCTCCCGTAAATTCCATAGATTTATATAATGCTCCGTCTACACCAATCATGCCTATAATATGAAGGATAACGTCTTTTCCACTTACCCATTTAGACATTTTTCCTTTTAACACAAATTTTAATGCAGAAGGTACCTTAAACCATGNCTTACCAGTTGCCATTCCTGCAGCCATATCAGTACTACCGATACCTGTAGAAAAAGCTCCTAAAGCACCATAGGTACATGTATGAGAGTCAGCACCAATTACTACATCCCCTGCTACAACTAAGCCCTTTTCTGGTATAAGAGCATGCTCAATTCCCATTTCTCCTACTTCGAAGTAGTTTTCTATTTCTTTATCATAAGCAAATTCACGAATAAATTTACATTGTTCTGCTGCTTTAATGTCCTTATTAGGAGTAAAATGGTCAGGTACAATAGCTACTTTGCTTTTATCAAATACCTTATCTATTCCTACTTTTTGAAACTCTTTTACAGCAACTGGGGTTGTTATATCATTACCAAGAACTAAATCTAAATTGGCTTCTATTAATTGTCCTGCTTTTACACTATCAAGACCTGCATGTGCAGCCAAAATTTTTTGTGTCATTGTCATTCCCATAGTATCATCTCCTTGTTACAAATATGCTTTAAACTTTTTTTCTATATCTTTAATCAACTTGTACTCTATTGAATCTACTAAAGCAATCCAGCTAGCTTCAATAATATCAGAAGAAACTCCAACTGTAGTCCAAATATCTTCCCCATCAGTTGATTCGATTAATACTCTTACTTTAGCTGCTGTTGCTTGTTTAGTATCTAATACCCTAACTTTGTAATCTGTTAAATGAACATCTCTTAACTCCGGATAAAATATTTCTAAAGCTTTCCTTAAGGCTTTATCCAAAGCATTTACAGGACCGTCTCCTTCTGCTGCAGTAATTTCTGTCTGACCATCTACTTTTACTTTAATCATAGCTGAAGAACTAAAACTCTCGTCTCCTGCAGGATGTTCTCCGATAATTTTAAAGTGTTCTAGTTCAAAGAAGGGTTTATACTTCCCTAATTCTTTTCTAATAATAAGTTCAAATGTGCTTTCTGCACCTTCAAATTGATAACCTAAATGCTCTAATCTTTTTAATTTATCTATTATATTCTTTGTTTCTGGAGAATCTTTATCGATACTTTCATTGAACTTTTGAATTTTTGATAAAATGGTGCTTCTTCCTGCCACTTCAGACATTAAGAATCTTCTTTCATTCCCTACTAATTCTGGATTAATGTGTTCAAAAGAATGACTAGCTTTTGAAACACCATCAATATGCATACCACCTTTATGGGCAAAAGCACTTTTTCCAACATAAGGCATTCCATCTGTTAAGCTAACATTTGCTATCTCTGCAATTCTTCTAGCAGTTTTAGTTAAGCTTACCATTTTATCTTCAGGTATACATTGATAACTCTTTTTAAGTTGAAGATTTGCTATTACAGTTGATAAATTAACATTACCGCAGCGTTCTCCAATACCAATAAATGTTCCTTGAACTTGACTAGCTCCTGCCTCAACAGCCATAATGGCATTGGCAACAGCCATACCTCCGTCATTGTGAGGATGAATTCCAATAGGTACATCAAATCTTTCTGCTACTTTTTTAGTAATTTCGTATACTTCATCAGGAAAGGCTCCTCCATTGGTTTCACAAAGCACAAGACAATCCGCTCCACCTTCTACAGCTGCTGACAGAGCTTCCATGGCATACTGAGGGTTTGATTTATAGCCATCAAAGAAATGTTCTGCATCAAAAATAACTTCTTTTCCTTTTTCTTTAAAGAATTTTAAAGTATCCTTAATCATTGCAAGATTTTCTTCTAAAGTTGTTTTTATAATATCAGTAACGTGAAAGTCCCAACTCTTACCAAATATAACCACTACCGGTGTGTCGGCTTTCAAAAGGGATTGAATATTAGCATCTTCTTCTACAGAAATATCTCTTCTTCTTGTGCTTCCAAATGCAGCCAACTTTGCATTTGCTAGTTTAATCTTTTTCACTCTTTCAAAAAACTCTAAATCCTTTGGATTTGAGCCGGGGTTGCCAGCTTCGATATAAGCAACCCCTAACCCATCTAAGGTTTCTACAATCTTTAATTTATCAGCAACAGAAAAAGATATTCCTTCCCCTTGTGCCCCATCACGTAAAGTAGAATCAAAAATTGCTATTTCTCTTGTCATTTTAACCACCACTCCGCCCTTCGGATAAATTATTTATCCTGAATCCAACTCATCATCTTACGAAGTTCTTTTCCTACAACTTCAATTTGATGTTCTTGTTCCATTCTTCTTCTTGCATTAAATGCTGGACGATTTGCTTGATTTTCAAGTATCCAATTCTTAGCAAAAGTACCGTCTTGAATTTCTTTTAACACTTTTCTCATTTCATTTTTAGTTTCTTCTGTAATAATACGTTTTCCAACACTATAGTCACCGTATTCAGCAGTATCACTAATAGAATATCTCATATAGCTTAATCCGCCTTGGTTTACTAAATCAATGATTAATTTCATTTCATGCAAACATTCAAAATAAGCACTTTCTGGTTGATATCCTGCTTCTACTAATACTTCAAAACCAGCCTTCATAAGCTCTGAAACTCCCCCGCAAAGTACTGCTTGTTCTCCAAAAAGGTCTGTTTCAGTTTCTTCTTTAAATGTAGTTTCAAGAATTCCTGCTCTTGCTCCACCAATACCAGCTGCATAAGCAAGTGCTAAATCTTTAGCATTACCTGTTGCATCTTGATATACTGCAACTAAGCAAGGAACTCCTTTTCCTTCAAGATACTGGCTTCTTACAGTGTGACCAGGTCCTTTAGGTGCAACCATAAATACATTTACATCTTCTGGAGGTACGATTTGTCCAAAATGAATATTAAATCCATGAGCAAATACTAAGGATTTTCCTGCAGTTAAATTTGGCTCAATACTTTCTTTATATAATTTAGGTTGTTTTTCATCATTAATTAAAATCATAATAACATCTGCCTCTGCTGCTGCTTCAGCTGCTGTAGCTACTTTAAGGCCTGCTGCTTCAGCTTTTGGCCAAGACTTGCTTCCTTTATAAAGTCCAACTATTACATCAACCCCTGATTCATGTAAGTTAAGGGCATGGGCATGACCTTGGCTACCATAACCTATAATTGCTACTTTTTTTCCTTTCAATAAACTTAAATTACAATCATGTTCATAATATAATTTTGCCATTTTAAAATTCCTCCTTAAATTTTATATTAATTATGCTCTTTTATTACTTTATTTCCTCGCTCCAAGGCAGTAAGCCCGGTGCGGATTATTTCCTTTATTCCATATGGTTCTAACATATTTATTAATGCTTCAATCTTAGATTCATCACCAGTTAATTCAATGATTAAAGATTCACTAACTACATCTACTACTCTTCCTCTAAATACATTTACAATCTCAATAACTTCTGCTCTTTGTTTAGTAGTTGTAGCCACTTTAATCAATATTAATTCTCTATATACTGATGAATCAGGTTTTAGCTCAATAACTTTAATTACATCAATAAGTTTGTTTAGCTGTTTTTTAATCTGCTCTACGATATATTTATCACCCTTGACAACTATAGTCATACGGGATATCCCAGGGTCCTCAGTAACACCAACAGAAAGACTGTCAATATTATATCCCCTACGGCTGAATAATCCTGATACACGGCTTAATACTCCTGAATGATTTTCAACCAATACAGATAAAACATACCTCTTCATATTATCCTCCTCACTTTATATAAATAAGTATATTAAAGAGTGCTTTCTTTAGGATTAACCATGCATTCAATTAAGAAAGTACCCTTAGAATTTATTGCTTCATCAAATGCTTCTTTTAAACCCTCATTATTCTTAACTATTTTTCCTTGTATGCCATAAGCTTCTGCAAGTTTAATAAAGTCAGGATTACTGCTCAAATCTACTGCATACTCTGACTTATAGGTTCTATATTGCATTTCCCTAACCATACCTAAACCTTCATTATTAAATAAAAGAATTATAACTTTAAGCTTATTCTGCTTAATCGTAGCTAATTCTTGTAAACTCATTTGGAAACCGCCATCACCCATAACAGCTACTACCTGTCTTTTTTTATCTGCTATAGCTGAGCCAATAGCAGCAGGTAAACTATAGCCCATGGTCCCTAAACCGCCAGAAATAAAGAATTTTCTTTCTGAAGTAACTTTATAATTTAATGCAACCCAAATCTGATTTTGGCCTACATCTCCAACTAATATTGCATTATCATCTAGCATATCCGATAAAAGTTCTATAGCGTACTTTGGATTAACATAGTCATTATCTTCACTAGCTTTTTTGTGGTTTCTTTTTAAATTGGTAAGATAATCAATCCAATCCTCGGTTTTTAGAGGGCGAACAAGCTCTAGTAGTTGATTTAAAACGTTTTTTGCATCTCCTACAATAGGAATAGAAGTCCCTAAATTCTTGCCAATTTCTGCAGGGTCTATATCTATATGAATAATGTCAGGATTGTTTTTGAATAATTTATTCTCACCTGTAGCCCTATCACCAAGCCTTGCTCCTATAAATACAATAACATCAGCTTCTGCTACTGCTCTATTGGCATAATTATGTCCATGAGATCCTATCATTCCAATATAGTAAGGAGAACTATGGTCTATTCCCCCTAAACCCATAAGAGTACATACTACTGGGATTTTAGCCTTTTCTACAAAGTCAGCAAGTTCTTTTTCTGCATTAGCAGTTATAATTCCTCCCCCAATACATATAACTGGTTTTTTGCTTTTTTCAAGCCTTTTAAATGCTCTTTTTACCTGACCAACATGACCTACAAAAGTTGGTTTATAACCTCTAATGTTTACTTCTTCGTCATAATAAAAGTCAATATCTTCTACTAAAATATCTGAAGGTATATCAATTAATACTGGTCCAGGTCTTCCTGTTTTTGCAATATGGAATGCTTCCTTTATGATTCTAGGAATATCCTTTGAATTTTTTATAAGATAACTATGTTTAACAAAAGGCTCTGTTGCACCAGTAATATCAACTTCCTGGAATACATCTCTTCCTATTAAAGTAGATTTTACCTGCCCAGTAATAGCCACAAGAGGAATAGAATCCATATAGGCAGTTGCAATACCTGTAATTAAATTTGTAGCACCAGGGCCTGATGTTGCGATACAAACCCCAACTTTTCCAGAAGTCCTTGCATAGCCACTAGCACAATGAGCAGCTGCTTGTTCTTGTCGAACTAATATATGTTCAATATCCGATCTTCTTAATGCATCATATAGTGGCATTATTGCAGCTCCCGGATATCCAAATACCAAATTAACACTTTCTTTTTTTAAACATTCAACAATTGCATCTGTGGCTTTCACTTTATCCCTCCTTACTAAAAAATTAATCTGTTCTTATTAAAAAATTTGCTCCCTGCAAATAATTTACTCTGTTTCAGATATAAAAAAACCCCATCCCTGCTTGCAGGGACGAGGATATACTCCACGCGTTACCACCCTTATTAACTTCATTTTACAATAAAGTTCACTTATTAGGTTCCAACAAACCTTTGCCTGTAACGGGGCTTACCGTTTACCTTCTACTCATAGTAACACTATCTTTCGAAGAAACTGCTCAGGAGGGATTCATATTTTGCTATAGGATCGGTTCGCACCAACCACCGATTCTCTGAAAACCTATGCGATGCAAAATATCGGTCTCCTTCATTGCATTTTTCAGAAAAATAAATTTGTATGTATTTTAGCAGTATTTAAAAATGTTGTCAATAACTTTTTGATAAAACAGGTTCGCTTTTATCAATAAATTTTTTATCTTGATAAAGAATTCTTTCTACATCTTCTAAAGGAAGAGGCATACTAAATAAATAACCTTGGACTTTATCACAATTTTGAAATTTCAAAAATGAAAATTGCTCCCAAGTTTCTACCCCTTCAGCAGTAACATGAAGTTCCATGTTATGAGATAAATCAATTACTGCTTTTGCAATGGTTTGTTGATTAATATCATCAGTAATATTATCAACAAAGGTTCTATCAATTTTTACTGTATTTATTGGAAGTTGTTTTAAATAATTTAAAGAGGAATAACCTGTACCAAAATCATCCAAAGAAATATTAATCTTTTTTCCTCGTAATTCTCCAAGTACTTTTTTGGTTAATTCAATATCTCGCATTGCCACACTTTCAGTAATCTCTAAATCGAGAAGCTGGGGATCCATGCCTGTTTCATTTAAAATTTCAGTTATAACCTCAACTAAATCCGGCTGTTGAAATTGTCTCGCAGATAAATTAACTGAAATTCTAAGATCTTTTATTCCTTTCTTTTTCCATTTTATGCTTTGACTACAGGCAGTACGAATAACCCACTCACCAATTGGGACAATTAAACCTGTTTCTTCAGCTAAAGGAATAAATTCCATAGGAGCAAGACAACCTCTTATAGGGTGCATCCAACGGATTAAAGCCTCTAATCCCACTATTTTGCCAGTTGATATATCAATTTGAGGCTGATAGTATAAAACAAATTCTTGATTTATTAAGGCTTGTCTTAAATCTTCTTCTAATTCATACTTTTCTAGTAGTTTAGTATTCATATGTGATTCAAATAAGCAGTAGCTATTTTTACCATTTTCTTTTGCACTATTCATAGCCATAGTTGCATATTTCACAATTGTATGTATATCATCAGAATCATCAGGATAAATTGCTATTCCTATACTTGCAGTAATATAAAACTTTTTCTCATATGAAGTAAAAGGTATTTGAAGTGCATCAATAATTCGTTCAACTACATTGATGGCATCCTCTTTATTATTAATACCAGGAAGTAAAATTACAAATTCGTCACCTTCAAAGCGACATACAAAATCACTATGTCTTAAACATTTTTTTATTAAATGTCCAATTTGTTTTAAAAATTTATCTCCTAAAGCATGTCCCAAGGTATCATTTACTACTTTAAAATTGTCTAAATCAATATATATTAATGCTACTTTATAATTATACTTTTTTACCTCATCCACAAAATCTGGTAAAACATCTTCAAAGTACTTTCTATTAGGAAGATCAGTTAAACTATCAAAATATGCTAACTGGAAAATTTTTTGTTGAGACTTTTGTTGAGATATTAAAAATGCAATAATAACTGCAAAGATAATTATCTCTAAGGCCAAAAGTACAAAAATAACTAATGAATTACTGACTTTATTCCCTTGGGATAAAAAATTGTCACTCCAGTTAAATTTTATTGTAATTGTAAAAAACATACTTAATAAGAGTAAAAGTATGCCTATCATTGTAATCTTATAGTAAGTATTATCGATAAGAAATAAATTGTTCTTAGAAAACTCTTTAGAATTTTTTATTCCTTTATTATTACTTTTGCTGCTTTTCTTCATACCATCATCCCCATTTTGGATAGCTATTAGGAAATCCAACATTTTCTGACATGGTTACAATTATCTATTTTAATTATATAATAATATTTTGTCGATGTAAATAATGCAATTATCTAAATAATCTTAATGCTGTATCTTTATACAAAGTCATCAATATCCTTAATAATTATCTTCTTTCCTTTTATATCAATATCTTCAGCTTTTTTTAGTTCACTAAGAACCCTACTTACAGTTTCTCTGGTAGTTCCAACAATATTTGCAATATCTTGTCTAGTTATGTCAAGATTTAGTTCTATCCCCCTAGTTGTTTTTACTCCATGATCTTTTGCAAGATTTAAAATAACATTTTTTGTTCTTAAATATACACTACTTAATGCCATTTCTTTAACATTCATTTGAGAATTGTATAATCTTTTTGTTAACTCTTTAATAATTTGTAAGGCTAAATCCTTATTATTGGCTACTAAATTTTCAATTTCATTATTATAAATCATGCCTACAACAGCATCCTCAATCACTTCTGCGGTTGCTGGATATTCAATATCATTAAACATAGTAACTTCGCCAATAATAGAACCTTCACCAAAAATATTTAGTATTATCTCTTTTCCTTCATAATCTGTCTTATACATTTTAACTTTTCCAGATTGAATATAATAAAAAGCATCTCCCTTATCACCTTCATAAAAAATAATCGAGCCCTTTTTATAATCTTTTTTAATTTCTAATTCTACTATATCCATTAATTGCTCATCGGAAAGTTTTGAAAAAACGGGTATCCTTTTTAATAAGTTAATCCTTTTTTCCATATAACACCTCATTGGATTGGTTTTCTTTTTGTTTCTGGTATATATAGTGTGATGTTAGTATATAACTATGGACACTAAATAAGGTTTTCTATATACTAATAACTAAGGAAGGAAGTGTCCATACAATGTCTAAAAGAAAAACATACAC
>JGI24707J26582_10000957_pt1 | contig 22906 bp, 20 predicted proteins | sample BioPla1DNA1_FD_26582 | JGI IMG/M metagenome (IMG submission 26582)
TTTTTTTTCTAAGGTGATTTTGAATCACTTCAAGCATTAGCTTATATATTTCTTCTTCGCTTTTAAATCTCACTTCCATTTTAGTGGGATGTACATTGACATCGATTTTATCGGAAGGAATAAGGATATGAAGCACTACCACCGGAAACTTATTAATTGGAAGAAGGGTTTTATAGGCTTCCTCTAAGGCTCTTTCTAATAATCTGCTTTTGATATATCGGCCATTGATATAAAAATTTTCATAGCTACGGTTCCCCCGATGGATTTTTGGTTTGCCGATTAAACCGAAAATTCTAATATCTCCCCTTACTTCTTCAAGGGCTATCATGTCCCGGGCAACTTCTTTTCCGTATATATTAAATACTGTATTTTTTAATTCATTGTTTCCGGAGGTATGAAATACCACTGAATTATTGTTAATGTATTTAAATGATACCTCTGGATGCCCCAAGGCAATCTTGTATACGATATCACTTATATAAGAGCTTTCTGTAGATGGTTTTTTTAGAAACTTCTTTCTGGCAGGAACATTATAAAATAAATTGCGCATGATAAATGTAGTCCCCTCAGGGCAGCCGATTTCCTGCTCAGTTTTGATTTCTCCCCCATGGATCTCCACCCTTTTACCAGTAATCTCTCCATAAGCCTTTGTAATGATTTCCAGTTGAGAAACCGCTGCAATACTGGCTAAGGCTTCCCCCCTAAATCCTAAGGATTCAATTTCATCTAAATCCTCAACTTCTTTTATTTTACTAGTAGTATGCCGTACAAATGCAATATTGACTTCTTCTTTTGGTATTCCTATACCATTATCCGTAATCCTAATAAGGGATATGCCGCCATCCCTTATTTCCACAGTAATGGCACTAGCCCCTGCATCTATAGAGTTTTCAATAAGCTCCTTTACCACAGATGATGGTCTTTCCACCACTTCACCTGCGGCAATCTTATTTATGGTATGCTCATCTAATTTTTGTATTAAGCTCAAAAAACCACCTCTTTATACTAGGGTTCTTGCCTTTTTATTTAGGTCAAATAATTTATTTATTGCTTCTTTAGGGGTAATCTCTGATACTTCGATGTTTTTTATTTCATCAATAAAGTTTTTGTATTCCATAGAAAACAAATCTATTTGGGCTGACTTAGGAGATGTAGATTTTTCTGCTACAATCTGCGTATTTTTTGTAATATCTGCTTCATTAAGTTCCGATAATATGGCCCCGGCGCGTTTTAGGACTTCTTCGGGAAGGCCGGCTAATCTTGCTACTTGAATCCCGTAACTATGATTAGCCCCACCTCTTTTTATTTTCCTTAAGAATATGATATTATCTCCCTGTTCTAGTACATCGATACGATAATTTTTTACCCCTTTAAGTTTTCCTTCTAATTCTGTTAATTCGTGATAATGGGTTGCAAACAAGGTTTTTGCCCCTATCTTTTTAGAATTGCTGATGTATTCCATTACTGCCCAGGCAATACTTAGACCATCAAAAGTACTGGTGCCTCGACCTATTTCATCCAGTATCAAAAGGCTGTTTCTTGTGGCATTGTTAAGGATATTAGCCACCTCCGCCATCTCCACCATAAAGGTACTTTGTCCAGAGGATAAATCATCAGAAGCTCCAATCCTTGTGAAAATTCTATCGACAATACCTATTTTAGCCTCTTTTGCCGGTATAAAGTTTCCTACTTGAGCCATTAATACAATGAGGGCTACCTGCCTCATATAGGTAGATTTACCAGCCATATTAGGTCCCGTAATAATGGCAAGCCGATCCTCTTGTCCGTCTAAATAAGTATTATTGGATATAAATTGTTCTAGAGGAAGCATTTTTTCTACTACGGGATGTCTTCCTTCTATAATGTCTATAAGGTCCCCTTTATTTATTTCGGGTTTAATATAGTTTTGCTTTTCTGCCACTTCCCCTAGGGAGCATAGTACATCCACTATGGCAATCAATTTTGCTGTTTTTTGTATTCTTTCTATTTCATTTCCTATAAGCTCTCTTATCTTGGTAAATAAATTATATTCTAGTTCAACTACTTTTTCCTCTGCCCCTAAGACAGTTTCTTCTAATTCCTTTAATTCTGGGGTGATATATCTTTCAGCATTTGCCAATGTCTGTTTTCTGATATACCTATCGGGTACAGCTTCAAGGTTGGATTTAGTTACTTCAATAAAATAACCAAAAATCTTATTATATTTTACTTTTAGGTTTTTGATTCCTGTTTTTTGCTTCTCCTCATTTTCTAAAGAGGCAATCCATTGTTTTCCCTCTTTCTTTGCCTTTTTAAGCTTGTCTACCTCTGGGTGATATCCTTCTTTTATTATATCCCCTTCCCGTATGGATATGGGGGGAGCATCCATTATGGATTCATCTATTAACTGATATATGTCCTTTAGTACATCTATTTTTTCATGTATTTCCTTTTGATAGGGGGCATCAAATTCAAGGAGCAGGATCTTAATTTCTGGAAGTAAAAAAAGGGAGTTCTTAAGGGCAATTAAATCTCGTCCATTGACAGTTCTGTATACAACCTTACTCATTAGTCTTTCTAAATCATAGACCCCGTTTAAGAGCTCTCTTATTTCTTCCCTAGGGATGGGCTTATCTTTAAATTCCCCTACCCCATCTAGCCGTTTGTTTATTTCATGAACATCTATAAGGGGCTGCTCTAACCATTTTCTTAAAAGCCTTGCCCCCATAGCTGTTTTTGTTTTATCTAAAACCCAAAGCAGTGACCCTTTTCTTGTCTTTTCCCTTAGGGTTTCTGTTAATTCTAGATTTCTTCTAGTAGAAAGGTCTAGCCTCATATAGGCATCGGTATAATACGGGGTAATTTCATTAACATGGGCCAAACTTATTTTTTGGGTCTCTCCTAAATATTGAAGCAGGGCCCCGCAAGCACTGATTCCCAATGTGAATTCTTTCAAACCCAAACCATCGAGATTATGGACATAAAAATGCTGGCAAAGCATCTTATAGGCAGTTTCGTATTCAAAGCTCCATTCATTATGCTCGTTTATATATGTATTGTACCTATTTTCGATTTCCACTAATATCTCTTTTTGGAGCGCAAAATCCTTATTGCATATTATTTCTGCAGGATTGTATTTTGCAATCTCATCTAAAAGTCTCTTGGTGTGGGGTAACTCCATAATCTCGGTTACTTGAAATTCCCCTGTTGTAATATCTACAACCCCTAGCCCATACCCTAAAGAGCCCATAAAAATACTTAATAAAAAGTTATTTCGCCCTTCATCTAGGGCCTTGGTATCTATTTGTGTTCCTGGTGTGATGATTCTTATGATTTCTCTTTTTACGATTCCCTTTGCTTCTTTTGGATTTTCTACTTGCTCACAAATTGCTACTTTATAGCCTTTTTCTATTAATCTATTAATATAAGCCTCTGCAGAGTGGTAGGGAACCCCGCACATAGGGGCCCTTTCCGGTAATCCACAGTCTCTCCCTGTTAAGGTAATCTCGAGGGCTTTTGATGCAATCAAGGCATCTTCAAAAAACATTTCGTAAAAATCCCCAAGACGAAAAAACAAAAGACAGTCCTTGCAATTTTCTTTTATATCAAAATACTGCTGCATCATAGGCGTTAATGCCAAAGTCCTTCCCTCCTTGGCTGTCATTTTATAAAAATACAACCTTAATCAGTCTAATTTTCCGACTAGATAAAATGTTTTAGCATAGATAATCGCTACCTTAACGAACTCTCCAATAAGGGTCCTATCCCCTTCAAAATGAACCAAATACCCATCATTTGTTCGTCCGGTAAGGAAGTTTTTATCGCTTTTACTTGGTTCTTCTACTAATATTTCCACCATCTTACCAATCATGGATTGGGTCTTTTCGGCGATAATTGGTTTTAGGGCTTTTTGAAGGGCATTAAATCTTTCTTGGGCTATTTCATCAGGCACCTGTTCATCCATCGTAGCTGCAGGGGTTCCCGTACGTTTGGAGTATAAAAATGTATATGCCCCATTAAACCCTATTTTCTGAACGATATCTAAGGTATCTAGAAAGTCTTCTTCTGTTTCTCCGGGAAAGCCCACTATAATATCTGTTGTTAAGGAAATACCGGGAATGGCTTCTTGTATTTTCTTAGCTAAGTTTAAGTATTGTTCTTTGGAATATCTTCTATTCATTTTTTTAAGGATTTGGCTGCTTCCTGCTTGAAAAGGAAGATGAAGGCTATTACATACCTTATCGCATTCTTTCATGGCCTCTATTAGCTCATCGGAAAGATCCTTAGGATGTGATGTCATAAAACGAATCCGTCTTAATCCTTCTATTTCATTTATTTTTCTAATAAGCTGTGCAAAGGTCATTTTTTTGTTTAAGGTCTTACCGTAGGAATTTACATTTTGCCCCAATAGCATAATTTCTTTTACGCCATCAGCCACTAAATCTCTAATCTCATTTATAATATCTTGTGGTTCCCTACTTCTTTCTCTTCCCCTTACATAGGGTACAATACAATAGGTACAAAAATTATTACAGCCATACATAATATTTACACTAGCCTTAAATTTGTATTTTCTAACGCTAGGTAAGTCCTCAACGATTTCTTTATGTTCTTTCCAAATATCGATAACCGTTTCTTTAGTTTCTAGATAAGTTTGAAATAGCTCCGGCATTTTATATAGATTAAATGTTCCAAAAATGATGTCCACATGCCTATACTTTTTCCTTATGGCATTAAGAACAGATTCTTGCTGCATCATACATCCGCATATGGCGATGACAACATCCTTTTTTGTTTGTTTGTGATGCTTTAAAAAGCCCAGTTTCCCATAAACCTTCTGTTCGGCATTTTCCCTTACGCAACAGGTATTATATAGGATAAAATCTGCATCTGTTTCTTTTTCAATTTTTTCATAGCCCATTTGTTCCAACATACCCTCTAATTTTTCTGAATCATGGGCATTCATTTGACAACCAAAGGTGGATATATGGTAATATTTTTGTTTAGCATCCCTCGACTTTTCGGCATCGTTTTTCATTCTTATTTGCTTGATGATTTCTTCCTGTCTCATGGCTTCTTCAGTTGTCATAATACATGGTGTCGGTCTTTTACTCATCTATTTTAATCCTCCCTATTCTTATCTAAACATTATAATTGTACATAATACCCTAATTATTTGCAAGTAATTTACTATGAATTACGACATATAAAATGCCCGCAAAACAAAATAAAAATAAGGCCTTGGCATTCCAAAACCTTATTATACTATATTATGAATCTAGAGTAAAAATGAAATCCAGACAATGTGGGTACTAAGTACCATCAGATACCAACAGAAACATAGCTTGAGATATCGGATGCTTTTCCTGATAAGTTCTGGGTTTGAAGCAGATAATCTTAAAAAAACGAAAATCAATAACAAAGTAGGAATAACCCCTTTAATCATTACAAATAAAAAAGGGTCTTGCACTATAGAGGATAATAGGGGATTTATTTCTACACCATGCCCATTTATAGTGGCATATAAGGTCAAAATCATATCCAATAAATTTTCTAGAGCTATGTAAATGAAATACTTTCTAGCAATATGCACAGAAGAAACTCCTTCTAATTTAGCCATATTAACCACCCTTTACCAATTTAGTTATCTTAATTATGCCCTAGGTGAGTTATTTTATTCTTATGATTAAAAAAAGCGGCTGCGCCGCTTTATCGAACCATATTAAGGAGTTTTATAATTTGAGTATATTCATTGGGAATATCCTCCCTTTTAATTTCTTCTTTTTCTATTAAATTATCGATGATTTTTTTGAGATTAATAATATCATTATAGAGTTGGATAGGATCATACCAATCCGTATGCATTCTTCTTTCTAGGTGTTCGATTCTTTCCCGTATCCTAGGGATTATCATTTTATCATTTCTACTTATGGTGCAATTTGCAACTTTACTTTCTTTCATTTGTGCATACATAGTTTTCCCCCTTAAATAGTAATATACATATTATACCATATATGGGTTTATAGTCTAGCTATTTTTGTTTAAAATATTTATTCAGTTTCCGTCATCGAATCAATAAATGAGTTTAATTTTTCTATTTCATCGGGGTGGCTGCATTTCATAGTATCTATTTCTTCTGTATAAAAGTTTTTAAGATAAATATTCATCTCATTATCAATATTTTCGGTACGAATGCATCTAAACCCATCCTTATATTTTTCTTTTAATTCTTCTAAATGTTTATGTTTCAAGTTAATCTCTCCTTAAAATTAAATTTCTATTAGGATAACTTAAATCTACTTAATCTATACATAAATTAATGATTTACTATAATTTATTTATGTATACTTTATGCTATAATTTTATGACTGTTTAGTATTTAAAGGAACCTTCCTAGATGATTTCACATCGTCTCTATGAATAATTAAATTTTATAAGTGTGAAATATATATCTATATGATATAATAAGGACAGAAAATATATTATGGAGGTGTAGATTATGTATGTTAAAAATAGAATGAATACCAATGTCATTACCGTATCTCCAGACGCATCCATCACTACTGCCTTTAACTTAATTATGGAACATGGCTATTCACAGCTTCCTGTTATTGAAGGCAAACAGCTAAAAGGATTAGTTACAGAACATATCCTTAAGGAAGTAAGTCCTTCTAAGGCCACTTCCCTTAGCATCTTTGAACTTAACTACCTTTTATCAAAAACTAAGGTAAAAGATATAATGCTTACAGGTTTATTCACCGCATCTCCTGATATGCTTATTGAAGAAGCTGCTGTTTTGCTTCGTGGTAATAATATAGGCTCTCTTCCCGTTGTAGATGATAAGGGTGAACTAGTTGGCATTATTACCCGAACAGATATATTAGATGCGTTCATCGAGTTTCTTGGTGCCAATGATCATGGAACTAGAATCTCCCTTGAAGTAAAAGATGAACTAGGTACTCTGGCTGATATTTCCAGTGTTATTAAAGAATATGGCATCAACATCCACCATGTAACCAATTTTGATATAGAAAATGAAAGAAGTGAAATAATCATCAGATTAAATACCACTTATGTTGACGATTTATTAAATACATTAAAAAATCGGGGATACAATGTTTTATCCGTTAGTAAAAAAGACTAAAAAAAGAAGGCACCGCCTTCTTTTTTTATGATCCTAGATATGCTTTTTTAACCTCTTCATTGCCTAGGAGTTCTCTTGCATTACCTTCTAGAACAACTTTGCCAGTTTCTAACACATATGCCCTATGGGCTATGGATAATGCTATATTTGCATTTTGCTCAACCAGTAAGATGGTTGTCCCTGTAGAATTGATTTCCTTTATAATATTAAAAATTTCCTGAACAAGAATTGGTGCAAGTCCCATGGAAGGTTCATCCATTAGTAGAAGTTCAGGTTTAGACATTAATGCCCTTCCTATGGCAAGCATCTGCTGTTCCCCTCCACTTAACGTTCCTGCTAACTGCTTTCTTCTTTCCTTTAATCTTGGGAATTTATTAAATACCATCTCAAAACTTTCTTCTATGCCACTTTTATCTTTTCGTATAAATGCCCCCATTTCTAGATTTTCCTGGACGGTCATTTGGGCAAAAACCCTTCTACCCTCTGGTACATGGGCCATTCCCATCGGTAATAATTTATGGGCATCTATAGCATCAATTCGTTCATTTAAAAAGGATATTTCTCCACTTCTAGCTCTCATAANCCCGGAAACAGTATGAAGTATCGTAGTCTTTCCTGCCCCATTAGCTCCTATTAGAGTCACTATTTCCCCATCTTTAACTTTAAAGCTTATATTTTTAATGGCATGGATTGCCCCATAATACACATTAATATTTTTTATTTGTAGCATTTACAGCCCTCCTATTCACCTAAGTAGGCGCCGATTACTTTTTTGTTCTTTTGGATTTCCAAAGGAGTCCCTGTTGCAATAATCATCCCATAATCGATAACAACTATTTTTTCACAGATTCCCATAACTAGACCCATATCATGTTCAATAAGAAGTATAGCGATATTAAACTTATTTCTGATAAAATGAATTGTTTCCATCAGTTCCTTTGTTTCTTGAGGATTCATCCCTGCTGCAGGTTCATCTAGCAACAGTAGTTTAGGGTCTGCTGCTAGGGCCCTAGCAATTTCTAATTTTCTTTGCTGGCCATAGGGAAGGTTTTTTGCTGTTATATTTGCACTCTTTTCCATATCAAAAAGGGATAGAAGTTCCAAGGCTTTTTCATGGACTTCCTTTTCTTCCTTCCAATAAGAAGGCATTCTTAATATTCCTGATGCAATGGAGTATTTCATTTTATGATGAAATGCTATTTTAACATTATCCATAACTGATAAGTCCTTAAACAATCTTATGTTTTGGAATGTCCGTGCTATGCCCCTTTGAACAATTTCATAGGTTTTTTTCCCTACGATGTTTTCACCATTTAAATTGATAACACCCTCTGTAGGATGATACACTCCTGTTAATAGGTTAAAAATAGTTGTTTTTCCTGCCCCATTTGGACCAATAAGTCCCATTAATTGCCTATCTTCTATATGAATGCTAAAATTTCCAACAGCTCTTAACCCGCCAAAGGTAATCCCTAGGTCTTTAGTTTCTAGTAAAGCCATATTACTCACTCCTTTCATTACTGTTAGGAGTAACTTTTAGATTATTTTTTCTTTTTTGCAGGAACCGGCTAATAGAAAACTCCCTTTTACCCAAAAGTCCTTCTGGTTTAAAAATCATCATAATAATAAGCAAAACTGAATAAATCAACATACGCCAATCGGCAAAATCCAGTAATAACTGAGGTAATACTGTAAGGATAATAGCTGCTACTATGGACCCTGTAAGGCTGCCCATTCCTCCTAATACAACAATAATAAGGATTTCGATTGAGTACATAAATTTAAAGTTTTCTGCCCCTAATACATTATTAAAGTGGGCAAATAATCCCCCACCAATTCCTGCGAAAAATGCAGCAATGGAAAATGCAAGTATTTTATAAAACGTAGTAGGAACCCCCATGGCCTCAGCTGCAATTTCGTCCTCACGAATTGAGATAATTGCCCTACCATGTCTTGAATTAATCAAGGTGTAAATAATAGCTACAACCAAAACAGCAACCCAAAAAGCCGAGCTAAAAGTAGTAAGAGGCAAAATTCCCTTAAGCCCTCTTGCCCCACCGGTAATATTCAAATTTAATATAATAACTCTGATGATTTCGCCAAAACCTAGGGTAATTATAGCAAGATAATCTCCTTTAAGACGAAGTGCCGGAATCCCTATAAGGATCCCGAAAATCCCTGCTAATATTCCTCCAATTAAAATAGATACTACAAGTTGCAGTAAACCCGGTAAATTCATCATAGAAGTGGTAATTGCCGCCGCATAGGCACCAATTGCCATAAATCCTGCATGTCCTAAAGCCAGCTGTCCCAAATATCCCGTAGCCAGGTTTAAGCTGGTTGCCAAAACAATATTAATGCATATACCTATTAGAATACCTTCATAATAGCTATTAACAATACCTGCCTGCATGAGCAGAATTAAAATAACGTAAATAGAGATGATTAGGGACAAATTAATGATATAGGATTTCCACTTATTACCCATTCTGCTCACCTACACTTTCTCTTTAATATTTTTGCCAAATATCCCTGAAGGTTTTATACTTAATACAATAATTAAGATTCCAAATACCACGGCATCCGCCAGTTGACTGGATATATATCCCTTTGTAAAACTTTCTGCAATTCCCATGATAAAACCCCCAAGCATAGCCCCCGGGATAATTCCTATTCCTCCTAATACAGCAGCAACGAAGGCTTTAAGCCCTGGCATCATTCCCATAAAGGGTTCGATTAATGGATATGCTGCACTGTATAGAATGCCTCCGATAGCTCCTAGGGCCGAACCTATGGCAAAAGTAATAGAGATAGTAGTGTTTACATTAATCCCCATTAATTGTGCTGCCCCTTGGTCCTCTGAAACTGCTCTCATGGCCTTCCCTGTTTTCGTTTTTCTAACAAAAAAGTCCAACACCACCATTAAAACCAAGGATATAACTATGGTAACAGCAGTAATTCTACTGATTCTAAGGGAACCAATGAAAATAGGTTCAGGATTAAATAATGTTGGAAAAGGTCTTGGGTTTGCGCCAAAAATTTTAAAGAATAGATTTTCCAAAAACAAACTTACCCCTATAGCTGTAATAAGAGCAGATATCCTTGGTGCGCCTCTAAGAGGTTTATATGCAATCTTTTCAATCAAAATCCCAGATACCAAGCAAAATAAAACAGAAATAATAAGAACTGCCCATAAAGGCATTCCAAATCCTGTAATGGATACAAAGGCAATAAATGCCCCCATCATAATGATATCCCCATGGGCAAAATTGATTAGTTTAACGATACCATATACCATAGTATATCCCAAAGCAATCAGGGCATATATACTTCCTATATGAATCCCGTTGATGAGTTGTTGTAAAAATTTAGTTAAGAATTCCATCTTCTGCCCTCCTTTTGTTAAATGTTTTAAAAATGTAGAGAAAGGGAGAATTTCTTCTCCCTTTGTGATTAAAGGCTCATCTTTGTAAATAATCTATTCTTACCATCTTCTATCTTTATGATGGATACTTCTTTAACAGGGTTTCTATTTTCGTCAAAGGTAACTGTTCCAGTAACAGAAGTAATATTAGTTTCGCTTAAAGCCTCTGCAACTGCTTTTTTATCGGTGGACCCTGCCTTTTCTATAGCTGCTGCTAAAATTTTTATAGCATCATAACCTAATGCCGCAAAACTCACAGGGTCTTCATCATATTTTTCTTTGTATGCTGTCAAGAAATCTTGAACCTGTGAAGCTGTATCATCGGTTGAGTAGTGATTACAAAAGTATGCCCCTTCTACTGCTTCGGCATTTACTCCTATTACTCCATCCCAACCATCCGCGCCAAGTAAAGCTGCGCTGATTCCTACTTCCCTTGCCTGTTGTGCAATAAGTCCTACGGTGTTGTAATAATCAGGAATAAATAATACTTCCGGATCCTTAGCTTTTACATTTGTAAGAACTGCCTTAAAATCTTTGTCATCCCCATTATATCCTTCGTAGCTTACAATTTCTGCTCCATTTGCTTCAAAGGCAGCTTTAAAAGCTTCTGCAACTCCTACTGAATAGTCATCTGCTGTGTTATACACAACTGCTGCTTTTCCTGCCTTCAAATCCTCTACTGCAAACTTAGCCATAATTTCCCCTTGATATGGATCTATAAAACAAGCACGGAAAATATTAGGTCCTGCTTCAGTTACCTCTAAAGCGGTAGCTGTAGGAGAAATCATTGGGATATTATCCTTTGCAGCCAATGGTGTTACCGATAGAGTTGGCTTACTGGTCACCGCACCAAAGATTGCATCTACTTTATCATTACTGGTTAACTTTTTATAAGCATTAACTGCTTCTGTGGTATCTCCTTTATCGTCATAAACTATATATTTAATTTGCTTATTTAAGATACCTCCTGCTGCATTAATTTCCTCTATTGCTAATTTTGCCCCTCTATCTGCTGCAACTCCATAAACAGCCACGTTCCCTGTTAGAGGTGCTATACCTCCAATCTTTATTTCATCTGAATCCGCTGATTTACCCCCTTGGTTTCCACAGCCTACAAGGGAAGAAACCATAAGACTCCCTGCAAGTAATAATGTCATTAATTTTTTTGTCGTATTCATAATCTTCCTCCTTATAATTTTACAAAAATATGATTTGTTATATTTTTATATCAATTTATATATGAAATTATATAACTAAACTCTTGCAATTTCAAGAATAATTTTCGATAGTTTTGCTTTTGTTATCATTTGGCAAAATTAAATTCTTGCATATTTATAAATTCGTTTGTATTATATATACATATATTTTATAAGGAGCCTTAAAATGTATAAATTAGTCAAAGAATTTCGATTTTATGATGCATGTAATTATTTTTTTTCAAAATATAATAAAAAAGAACTTCTCTTTTTCGATATAGAAACCACTGGCTTTTCAGCTGAGCACTCTAAGGTATTTCTTATTGGCTGTGCCTATTTCAAAAACAATCACTGGATTTTGAATCAGTTTTTTGCTGAAAATCCCGATGAAGAAAATGATGTCATCGATGGCTTTTTTAAGCTTGCTTCTTCATTTAGCCATATAATTCATTTTAATGGGGATACATTTGATATCCCTTATCTAGAAAAAAAGGCTCGTATCGCAAAAATCCCAAATCCCTTAAAAAACATGAAAACCATAGACATCCTAAAATATATCCGGCCATATAAAAATACCTTAAATTTAGATAATTGTAGATTAAAAACAATTGAAAGGTTTCTAAATATAAATAGGAAAGATATTTACGATGGTAGAGAATTAATTAGCCAGTACAAGAGATACTGCCATAGCCCTAAGGATAATCTTTTAAACAATTTGCTTACTCATAATGAAGAGGATATTTATGGATTGCTTAAAATCCTAAGAATCTATGACATTATGGAATATATTAAAAAATTGAGCACAGTTTCTTTTTATAATGATATTGTCTCCATAAACTTAAAAAACAAAGCACTTTTATTTTCATTAAAGGTTCTAAAACCCTCCCCCCTCTCCCATATTATAAAAGATAAAGGCTGGCACTGTTCTTTAACTAGTAAGAGCCCCGTGATTGATTTTAATGTACATACTTTTAGGGGCACTTTGTATCACTTTTTCCCCAACTACAAAGAATATTATTATTTACCCGAGCAGGATGAAGCTGTTCATAAATCCCTAGGTAGTATTATCCCTAGGGAAAAACGAGAGCCTGCTAAACGCTCCACCTGCTATATCAAAAAAACAGGTCTGTTTTTACCGATAATCTCGGATAATATTGGTCTCCCTGTATTTATGGACTCTTATGATTCGGATAAAAAATACATTTATATAGAATATGACCTAATACAAAATAATAAAACCAAATTAATTCATTTAGGAACTCATTTTATAGATTTTATGACAAATTAAAAACAGCAGAATGCTCTGCTGTTTTTATAATGACCCTTGTAGAATTTGATTAATTCTCTTAATAGAATGATGGACTTCTTCTATTTTATCCTGAATGATTTGTATTTCTGCATCTTCCTTGCCATTTAATATTTCTTGGTTCAAAGTCTTAGTTAAGAAGTAAATCTCTTCTGAGAGAATATCGATTTGAGCCAATAGTTGTAAGCGGATGAAATTATCTTTAAGCTTTTTAACTGGTTTATGGGTGATAATGCGAGTAGCCGTTAATTCATAATTGTCTCCTCGTCCGGGGATAATCGTCTCTAGGTTAAAATGGGTTTTAAGTAGTTTTGCAAAAACTTTTTGAGCTTCTAGCTCCCCGTGGGTTATGAACACCTTTTTAGGCATTTTTTTAAAACGACCGACCCAGTTAATGAGCCCTTGTTGATCTGCATGGCCTGAATACCCATCTATACTTTCTATCCTTGCTTTAATAGAGATATCCTCTCCTAATATCTTTACCTTATTTACCCCATCTAATATTCTTCTTCCTAAGGTTCCCGGTGCCTGATACCCCACAAATAAGATTGCACTATTTTCCCTCCAAAGATTATGTTTTAAATGATGCTTAATTCTGCCTGCTTCACACATTCCACTGGCCGATATAATAATAACCGGTTCCTTTTTTTCATTAAGAAGTTTTGATTCTTCCGGGGTTCTTGAAAAACTTAAATTGGGAAAATCTAAAGGATTATCCCCGTTTTCAACATAGGCCCTTGCCTCTTCATCATAACAATCCAAATTCTTTCTAAATACTTCTGTCGCTGAAATTGCCAAGGGGCTATCCACATATACGGGAACATGGGTTAAAAACTCCATATCCTCTTTATATAGTTTTCTATATTTATGAAGTTCGTAAATGATTTCTTGGGTACGTCCAACGGCAAATGAGGGAATAATGACATTACCGCCTTTTTTGATAGTATCCTCAATGATGTTAAGTAGCTTTCTTACTTTGTTTTCATGTTCCTTATGAAGCCTATTTCCATAAGTAGATTCTATAATCAAATAATCGGCACTTTCAATAATCTCCGGATTTTTTAATAAAGGAATATCCTGATTCCCTAAGTCCCCCGTGCATACTATTTTTGTTTCGTTTTCATCTTCTCGGACCCATATTTCCAAAATAGCTGAACCTAAAATATGCCCCGCATCAGAAAACCTTATGGTTATATTTCCCTCTAAATGTAATTCTTCATGATATTTAACCGGCGTAAAATATTGAATAGAATCTATGGCATCCTGATAAGTATACAATGGCTCTAAAAGTGGCTTACCTGCCCTTTGTCTTTTTCTGTTTTTCCATTCTACTTCTGACTCTTGAATATACCCGCTATCTGGAAGCATGATTGCACATAAATCAGCGGTGGCTTTGGTAGATATTATCTCCCCATGAAAACCATCCTTACAAAGCTTAGGTATTCTCCCACTATGGTCAATATGGGCATGGGTTAAAAATACATAGTCAATTGAACCTGGAGCAAAAGGAAATTGTTCAAAGTTTATATCTTCTTCTTTATCATGGCCTTGAAACATTCCACAATCAATCAAAACATTTTTACCGTTTGCCTCCATCAAATAACAAGAACCGGTGACAGTTTGAGCTGCTCCTAAAAAAGTTAGCTTCATAATGGTCCCCCCTTCGTAATACGCAGTAAAATTCAAGACTAAAAATGTTTCTTATTAAATAAATTCGACATTTATTTCACTGAATCCTTTTAATTACGAAAAACTTGCTTGTTTTTTACTATATAGTCCACCCCAGATATGATTGTAAAAGCAACCGCCAACCAGGTTAAAATTATTTCTAATAAGTATAGGCTAGGAATATTTAATAAGATGATGATTATCATAAGCATCTGGGATATAGTTTTTATTTTGCCCCACCAACTAGCGGCAATGACTATACCCTCTGAAGCTGCCACTATCCTAAAGCCCGTGATAATAAATTCACGGCTTAATATGATAGTGACAATCCATGCAGGCAAATCTCCTAATTCAACTAGACTTATTAATGCTGAGGTCACAAGAAGTTTGTCTGCTAAGGGATCCATGAACTTACCTAGGGTCGTAATTTGATTTCTAGATCTTGCAATATATCCATCTAGCATATCTGTAAGAGATGCTAGGATAAATATAATGAGTGCAATTATTCTTCTCTTGGGGTCCCCAATCCAGTCAGTTAAAAGTATGATTAAAAATATAGGAATCATACCTATTCTTAAAAAGGTTATTTTATTTGCTAGGTTCATTAATTATCTCCCCTATTAAATCATATTCTTGGGCTTTGGTTACAATTACTTTAATAAACTCTCCGGATAAAATTTCTTTATCGGTTTGAATAAATACCATTCCATCTATTTCTGGAGAATCCCTATAGGTTCTCCCACAATATATATTCTCTTTAGGAAGCTTTCCTTCTATAATGACATCTAAAGTTTTTCCTATAAATGCCCTAGATTTTTCTGCACAAATATTTTCTTGTATTTGCATAATGTTATTTTTTCTAGACTCTTTAACATTATTCGAAATCTGTCCACTCATTTTGGCAGCTGCGGTACCTTCTTCTTTTGAGTAAGAAAAAACACCTAAACGATCAAATTTCACCCTATTTACAAAGTCCACCAAATCATCGTACTCTTCCTTGGTTTCCCCTGGAAATCCAAGTATTAGAGTTGTTCTAAGACAAATTTCTGGAATCTTTTTCCTCATTTTATTGATAAGTTCAATTAGTTCTTCCTTATTGCTTTTTCTTCCCATTCTTTTTAAAACAGAGTTATTGGCATGTTGTATTGGCATATCTAAGTATTTACATATCTTTTTTTCCCTTGCAATCACTTCTATAAGTTCATCGGTTATTTCCTCGGGGTAGCAGTATAAAAGTCGAATCCATTCCAGTCCTTCAATTTCACATAGTTTGGTCAAAAGTTGTGGAAGCCTTTTTTTCCCATATAAATCACATCCATATCTAGTGGTGTCTTGGGCAACTAATATAAGTTCTTTTACCCCTTGATGGGCTAGGGTTTTTGCTTCCTTAAGCAAACTTTCTATGGAACGGCTTCTATAAGAACCCCTAAGCTTTGGAATAATACAATATGTACATTTATTATTGCAGCCCTCTGCAATCTTAAGGTATGCAAAGTACCCCCCTGTACTTATTATTCTTTCATTATCTTCATTAAGCTTGGCATCTATGGGCTTAAATCTTTGGACCTTTTTCCCCTGTATAACCTCTTGCACTACTTCTACAATATTTTCGTAACTTGTGGTTCCAACTACAGCATCTACTTCGGGGATTTCTAATAGTATTTCCTCCTTGTAGCGCTCTGCCATACAACCGGTTACAATAAGTGCCCTACAATTGCCATGTTTTTTATACTCTGCCATTTCTAATATATTCTCAATGCTTTCTTCTTTGGCATCCTGTATAAAACAACAGGTATTAACCACTAGTACTTCTGCTTGATCTTCATCAGGTATTAAAATAAAACCCGCCTTTTGTAATAGAGCAAGCATTACTTCACTGTCTACTAAATTTTTGTCACAACCTAAGGAAACAAATGCTATTCTAATTGACAAAATAATCCCCTTCCTAGCTATTCACACAATCTACAATGCTGCCTTTACACAATTTTTCATTAACATAGCAATGGTCATAGGCCCTACTCCTCCGGGAACTGGAGTGATGGCTGTTGCCTTTTGTTTACAGTTTTCAAAATCTATATCACCACATAATTTGCCATTTTCTAAACGGTTAATCCCGACATCTATGAGTATGGCACCTTCCTTAACCATATCAGCGGTGATAAAGTTAGGTTTGCCTATAGCTGCCACGAGGATATCGGCACTTTTACATACCTTAGCCAAATCCTTTGTGCGTGAGTGACAGATTTCTACTGTTCCATTATTGCTTAGTAATAGCAAAGCCACAGGCTTTCCAACGATATTGCTCCTACCTACTATGACACATTTTTTTCCTTCAATTTCAATTTGGGTTCTTTTGATTAATTCTATGATTCCTGCAGGGGTGCAAGGTAAAAATCCATCTAATTCCCCTATTGTAATCAATCCTACGTTTATAGGATGGAAACAATCTACATCCTTTTTAGGGTCAATGGATAAAAGAACCTTATTTTCATCTATATGTTGGGGCAGGGGAAGCTGAACTAATATACCGTTTACCTCTTTTGTGTGATTGAGTACATCTATAAGTTTTAATAGCTCTTCTTCCGTTGTTTCTTTTGGAAGCTCATAGGAAAATGAACGGACTCCTATGTATTCACAGGCCTTTTTTTTATTGTTTACATAGACCTTAGAGGCAGGATTTTCCCCAACCAATACAACGGCTAATCCTGGGGTTATTCCTCTTTGTTTAAGGGCTTCGACTTCCGTTTTTAGTTCATCTTTTATATCCTGTGCTATTTTTTTCCCATCTATTAAAATCGTATCCATAAAATCCTCCTAGAATAATCCTGTAATTTGTCCATTGCTATTAATATCTATATTCATTGCTGCTGGTTTTTTAGGAAGCCCTGGCATTGTCATGATTTCTCCGGTTAAAGCAACGATAAATCCAGCCCCAGCAGATAATTTCAATTCCCTAACGGTAACTTCAAAATCTTTCGGCCGTCCAAGTAAGGCGGGGTTATCCGATAGGGAGTATTGTGTTTTGGCAATGCATATGGGCATCTTATCCAAATTCATATCCTCGATTTGTTTCATATCTGCCCTTGCCTTAGGGGTAAATACAACTCCCTTTGCCCCGTATATTTTCTTTGCTATGGTTTCTATTTTTTCTGTTATAGTATCATGGGCATCATATAGGACTTGGAAATTTGAAGGTTTGTTTTCTAGGGTATCGATGACTTGATGTGCCAGTTCCAATCCACCTTCCCCTCCTTTTTCCCATACTTTAGAAATAGCAAAAGAACATCCCATGGCTTCACATTTTTCTTTAACATAGGCAATCTCTTCATCCGTATCTGTAGAAAAGGCATTAAGGGTCACTACAATAGGGGTCTTATATTGATTTATGTTTTCTATATGTTTTTCAAGGTTTACAAAGCCTTTTTGAAGGGCCCCTAAATTTTCTATACTTAGTTGGTCCTTGGCAATTCCCCCATTATACTTTAAGGCCCTGATGGTAGCTACCAATACCACTGCATCTGGTTTTAATCCCCCCAAACGACATTTAATGTCCAAAAACTTTTCTGCTCCTAAATCTGCTCCAAAACCTGCTTCTGTTACTACAATATCAGAAAGTTTTAAGGCCAATTGAGTTGCCCTAATGCTATTGCATCCATGGGCAATATTTGCAAACGGACCTCCATGCATAATAACAGGGGTGTTTTCTAAAGTTTGAACTAAATTAGGCTTTAGGGCATCCTTAAGCAGGGCTGCCATTGCCCCATTTACTCCCAAATCATTAGGGGTTATTGGATCCTTATTAAAATTATAGGCTACAATAATTTTCCCCAGTCTTTCTTTTAAATCTTCTAAATCCTTGGAAAGACAAAGTATCGCCATGACTTCTGAGGCCACTGTAATCATATATCCGTCTTCCCTAGGCATTCCATGGGCCCTGCCCCCTAAGCCCACTACTATATTTCTTAAAGCTCTGTCATTCATATCTATGACTCTTTTCCAAAGGATTTGTCTTGGATCAATTTGCAGTTCGTTGCCCTGTTGAATATGATTATCTATAACTGCCGAAAGCAAATTATGGGCTGTTGAAATAGCATGGATATCCCCTGTAAAATGAAGGTTGATGTCTTCCATAGGAACCACCTGGGCATATCCACCCCCAGCTGCTCCCCCTTTGACTCCCATACAAGGCCCTAGGGAAGGTTCTCGAAGAGCCACAATAGCCTTTTTATTTAGTCTACAAAGGGCTTGTCCGAGACCGACAGATATGGTGGTCTTTCCTTCTCCAGCCGGAGTAGGATTAATTGCGGTTACTAAAACTAATTTCCCATCCTTATTGTTTCCTACCTTTTCCCATAGGGTATTGGATAACTTCGCTTTGTATTTTCCATATAGTTCTAAATCATCCGTATTGATGTTAAGGTTTGAAGCAATTTCAGTAATAGGTTTTATGGCTGCTTCCTGTGCAATTTCAATATCACTTTTCATTTGTTATCCTCCCTCAAAACTTTAAAATGTTTCATTTGCAAATGCTGTTTACAGTATTACAAATTAGATGCTTTTTGTCCAGTGTCTAATTTTATTTGTTCAAATTCTTCCTTGCTAATAAGGACTTTTCTTGGTTTGCTTCCCTCATCGGGACCTACAATATTTCTTTGCTCCATTTCTTCCATTATCCTTGCTGCCCTATTAAATCCGATTCTTAGGTATCTTTGAAGCATAGAAATAGATGCCTTTTCTTTATCGATGACCATTTCAATTGCCTGGTCTAAAAATTCATCCACCGCCTCTCCCTCTGAGGGTAGACTGCCGGAGGATGTTATTTTTTCAAGTACATCCTCATCATATTCTGCACTTCCAGTAGTTTTAATACTTTCTACTATACTTTCTACTTCTTTATCAGAAATAAACGCCCCCTGAATCCTTACAGGTTTTGAAGCTCCTACGGGGTAAAATAGCATATCACCTTTTCCTAGGAGCTTCTCTGCCCCCACCATATCTAAGATAGTCCTAGAATCCGTTCCTGAGGAAACCGCAAAAGCAAGTCTTGAAGGAATATTTGCCTTAATAACCCCTGTGATTACATCAACTGAAGGCCTTTGGGTAGCAATCACCAGATGTATGCCTGCTGCCCTTGCCATTTGTGCTAAACGGCAAATAGCATCCTCAACATCTCCCGGGGCGCTCATCATTAAATCCGCCAATTCATCAATGATTATCACCATCTGGGGCATTGTTTCCACGTTATCTTCTTCTGTCTGATCTTTTTTCATATTATTATAACCCTTAATATCCCTAACATTATTTTCTGCAAAAAGTTTATAGCGATTAGTCATTTCCTGTACTGCCCAGTTAAGGGCCCCTGCTGCTTTTTTAGGATCTGTGACAACAGGAATCATAAGATGGGGTATTCCATTATATACACTTAATTCAACCACCTTAGGGTCAATCATTAATAACTTTACTTCATTAGGGTTAGCCTTATAGAGAATACTTGTAATTAAGGTATTAATACATACACTCTTACCTGAACCGGTTGCCCCTGCAATAAGCAAATGGGGCATCCTAGCAATATCTGTCACTACAGAATTACCGGCAATATCCTTTCCTAGGGCAAAAGCCAGTTTAGATGGGAACTTGTCAAATTCATCCCCTTCAATCACTTCTCTTAAAAATACGGACTGTGCTTCCTTATTAGGCACCTCTATCCCCACAGCGGCTTTCCCGGGTATTGGGGCTTCTATCCTTATTCCTGCCGCAGCTAAGTTAAGGGCGATATCATCTGCTAAATTTACAATCTTGCTTACCTTTACTCCCTGACTGGGCTGCAATTCGTATCTTGTTACAGCAGGTCCCCTACTAATCTGTAGCACCTTTGCATTTACCCCAAAACTAGATAAGGTTTTTTCTAACTTTTTGGCATTATCTAGCATCATCTTCTTAGAATTAGATGTTACAGTGCTTTCGTTTAGTTGTAACAAATCAATAGAAGGAAATTTATAATTTATTGGACTATTTCCAGAAGAAATATTATCCATGGATTTTTCGACATCTGGATTTTGTTTTGTTTCTTTTTTTATAGGTTCCTTATTGCTTTTTTGATGTTCTTGTTTTTGGGCAAAATCCAATACTTTTATTTCCTTATCTTTTTCTACTGTATCCCTAGTAGCTTCTATATGTACATGTTCATCTTGCGGTGTATTTTCTTCCCTGGATATGTTTTTATTTTCTTCTTTGATTTTGTGCTTTTCTTTCCTTTTTAAACTTCTGTCTTCTTGAACCTTTTGATAGCTATGTATTAGATTTTTTATCTTGCATATTTGTTTTGCAAGCAATTTTGAAATTAAAATAATCCCTTCTACGAAGGATCTACCAGTTAATAAAATAAATATTATGATAAAAAGGGTGATAATTAAAATATAAGTACCATATATGCCAATTATCTTTAGTAAAAAATTGCCTAATGCAGCACCTATTACTCCCCCATTATTCCAATTACCTCTGCCGTAAAAATACTTTATTTTCTCCCACAAATTTATCCCCACTATGGAATATGAAGCTAAATTCATACTGTGGACAAATGTAGATACCAAAACCAATAAAGCAAAACTCATAGCCATTTTAATCCTAGTATAATTGTTCATTTTCTTAAGAAGCATAAGCATCCCTGCTATGGAAATAAGTATAGGTAATCCATAGGCGGCAATACCCATAATCCCCATAAAAAAGTGATGAATCCATCTTCCGATTAATCCACCCTGTTTAGTATATATACCCACTCCAAAAATAAGTGCTATGGCAAAAATAAATATCCCTTGGATTTCTTGGGACAATGGTCCCCTAGGAGATTTTACTTTGCTTATAGGTTTTTTAATGTTTTTTTTAGTACTGCTGCTTGTCTTTCTTTTCATATTTGTCCTTCCCCTTTTTAAATAAAAAGTGCTAGCTTTTGCTAACACGTTTAACACAATTATAACACTGTTTAAATGTTTTTGTAATATGATTTTATATTTTTGTTCAGAATCTGTTGATTTTTTCCATAGAAAAGATAGTGCCCGGTTGTAATTCCTGATTTAGATAATCTCTTGGATCTGTGGATATGATTCTTTGTATACTTGCTCCTTTATCCCTATCTACAGCAATTTGCAATAAGCATCCTCTGTATTCTACTTCTTCAAGTTTAAAACTTTCATCGCTTTTTAAAACACTAAAGATGACCTCATTAGGTATGATAGAGTAAATCACTTTTTATCCTCCTTGGATTTTTTGTCTTCTTCAATTAAGGCATATAGTTTTTTTAAGGCATCATCCAATCCACCCACCTCATCAATTAGCTTTTCTTTTACAGCTTCTTCCCCTATGACGATTGTCCCAACGTCCTTTGCCAGCTTCCCGGTATCAAGCATGAGTTCTTTAAAACGCTGTTGAGAAATTTTTGATTTTCGCGAAACAAAATCAACAATCCTTTCTTGCATTTTATCGAAATATTCAAAGGTTTGGGGGACTCCTATAACCGTACCACTCATACGAACAGGATGAATGGTCATAGTGGCACTGGAGGCTATAAAAGAATATTTTGCGGATACTGCCAGGGGAACCCCAATGGAATGTCCTCCGCCCAGCACTAAAGATACCGTTGGTTTCCCCAAGGAGGCAATCATCTCTGCAATGGCAAGCCCTGCTTCCACATCTCCACCAACGGTGTTTAGTACCAAAATTACCCCGTCAATTTCATCATTATCCCTTATTGCCACCAATTGTGGAATCACATGCTCATACTTTGTTGTTTTGTTTTGAGGCGGTAGGGCGATATGCCCTTCAATTTGACCTATAATAGTGAGACAGTGAATCCTTTGTTTATTTCTATCATTATCTTTTGGTAAAGGCATCTGACCAAATTCTTTTATGGATTCAGTTACAGGGTCTTGTTCCTTATTGCATTCCTTGGGTATGGTTTCATTGTTCATAAAATTTCTCCTCTTTAATAATATAATGTTTATTTTTAGTATGGGTCGTTTAAGAGGAGTTCATTCAAAAATATTATGCCATATTCTTTACCTCAGATGCAAATAGAAATACCTATCACTTATTCATATCAATAATCACCGGCTGGATTTGTTCGCCTTTCAAGGCTTTTATTATTGATTTTGATATCAAATGCATATCTGCCACTATAGAGTTTGGCTTTTTTT
>JGI24707J26582_10000959_pt1 | contig 22898 bp, 19 predicted proteins | sample BioPla1DNA1_FD_26582 | JGI IMG/M metagenome (IMG submission 26582)
AACTGGAGGTTTTCCTGGAAATAGTATGACCAGTATAATGAATGGTGGTTATTATTGTACAGATGGTGAATGGGATTATATGGTCCTAAGGAGTATTGCTTTTTATGATTCTGCTTTATACAAAATTAATACTGTTAGCGAAGAATGCGTACAATTAGCAGACCATGGTATGATTTTCATGAACTTAGCTGATGATTGGATATATTATTGTGTATTTGATGAAGGGATATTTAGACTAAAAAAGGATGGTTCGATTAAGGAACAGTTACTTAATGGTAAGTGCCGTTATATGCTATTAGTAGGAGATAAGATATATTATATTGACGGTTCCAAAGAAGATAGATTGTATTCTATGGATACTGATGGGAATAATGCAAAAGCATTTCTTGATATGGATTCTTATATGTTGCAGTATGTAGATGGGTATTTGTATTTCACGAGTTATACTGGCACAACTGATTTATATAGAGTTAATATTTCCAATATAAACGAAGTTGAAAAAATAGCTGAGAATGTAATGAAATATGTTGTATACGATAACAGCGTATACTTTCTTCAATACAATGAGGCCTATGTTTATGATTTAAATAAAATGAATATTGGAGAAAAAGAGCCAAGCGTATTGATGGATAACATATATGTAGACTTTTTCATCGAAAATAATAAAATCTATTTCACAAAACCCGAAAGCGAAATAATATACACCATGGATTTGGAAGGTAATAATGTTACGGAGTATTTTAAAGGCGACGCAATGTATACAGTACGCAGTATATACGCAGTAGTAAATGACACTGTATATTACTGGATTATAGGTGAAGAGGGAGGAACAGGCTCAGACATGCTTGCAAGAGTAAATAGCGATGGAACATTTACTCTGGTTAGTGACATTATAGGGGAATGAGTGATTAGTAAAGGAACTTATAAATGAATAGCTGAGGCAGTTATATGCTGATAGATTTAAGTNTTACAAAAAAAGTATACGAGGAGATATCTCATGAAAAAGAGATAAACACAATAAGGAGTTGGCGGTAACTGGCGAAGAAAAGGGATAGTATGAGTAATATAAGTGAAATAAGTAATAAAAATAATACCATCCGAATACATATTTTAGTCATATGAGGAAAGATGGAAAGTTGAAGATTTGAATAGTCATAACGCCAGTCTGTTCGCTGATGAAACAAATGTATATTTAGTAAATGGAGATGGAGGTATTTATGCATTTGATGCTGACAATGGCTCCATGAAATGGGAAAAGAATATAGGTAGCAGTATAATTACTGATTGTACACTAATGGACGGCAATTTGTATTTTTATAGCTATGACAATCATATATTTAGCATTGACTTGAATAACGGGGATACAGACTTCGAGTACATTTTTGAAGGGAAATTCGGTATTGCTGACATTTGTGTAACACAGGATAGACTATTTATTACGACTTATGAGGATCTGGCCTCTATTGATCTGAACGGCAATAACTTCATGTCATACCGACTGGATTCCTGCCCTGCGAAGAAGATAGTCTTATTTGAAAAAGAAGCATATATTACTACAACAGACAACAGGCTGGTTAAATATACGCTGAACACTAATGATTTATAAAAAATATAAACAAAAAATGAAAGCCTTGAAATACTGTAATTTCAAGGCTTTCTATGTGGTGGAGATGAGGGGGATCGAACCCCTTACCTCTTGAATGCCATTCAAGCGCTCTCCCAAGTGAGCTACACCCCCACGGCACTACCTTATTATAAACAAGTCCCGAAGAGTTTTCAATACCCTAAAAACATTTCCTTTTCTTTTCTTCTAGAGAAGTCAAACATTTGTGCCTCGACTTCTGAAAATTAATTTCTACCCTTGAAAGAATGGCTATAAGAATCAACCATATCCTTGACAATAATAGCTAATGAATGGTAGTGAGAGGTATGAATGCCTCTTGCCTCAGACAAATCCTGCCTGAATTTTGGGCTTGATTATGTAATGCTTTTCCAGGTATTCGAGCGGATACCTGGTTTTTTTATGCTATTTTAAAACTTTACATTTTACAAGGAGNATTACCATGATTAAGTATATAAAAACAGCACATATGAGNTGTCACAGGTAACCCTACACGGGTGGCCGTGGTAATGGAGAAGGGCTTTATTCCTGTTCTTGAGAATTGTAAGCTAATATCCTCAAATAACGGTAGTTTTGAATATGATGTGGATTTATCTAATACATCTGTCAGAGATTTGTTAAATAAGTTGTCAACTATAGGGGGTATTAAAGATGTGGAAATAAAGAAGGCCCCTATTGAACAGGTAATTGAAGGGCTATACACAAAGTGGAAGGCTTGAATGCGAAAACCCACAAAGGCTTCCGGAATCCGGAGGCCTTTGTGATCTTTGTGGCATCAAATCTGTCAGGCGGTGCTGTCCCCTTGTCCGTTCTCAGCCGCTTCACAATTGCTGATATGATGGTTTCTCCATACTTTTATAGCAATTATGACTAAGCATGCTGTAATCAGATATAAAACGCCTTCAACTATCCACATGTTCGAAACATAATTTGCCAGTATTACGGAAACTGCATTAGCAAGAGTATGTAACAGAATTGCCAAAGGATATAACAATATGCTTTTCCCTCCTTTTTTTGCGGCAAACCATACTAAAACTGACAGTGAAAGATGAATTGCTACTGCAGCAATGCGCTCAACTAAAGCCATTAAAAAATGTTCAGAAGGAGTATTGGCAAGAGTTTCAAAATTGATTATCAGTGCCTGTCTTTGTGCGTCATTAACAGCACCAGTAAGAAGAATGTCTATATTCTGGTTATTAAGCATTAATGATACTACTATATTAGATATCATGGCAATTAATAAAATAATACATGCTTCAACTCCGCCATGTCCGGCACCGTACATAANGGAGTTTGTATCCTTCTCATTATTCTTTTTTAACACAGTTTTAAAAGCAGCGAATCGGCCAGTTTCCTCAAAAATTCCCGCCATCAGTCCGCCATAGATACCAAATAACCATGCATTACTCTTTATGATCTCACCTACATCAGATGACAACACTATGNTATGTAGGACTTGTTCTAGAATCATGGCAAATAAAACAAATACTCCACAGCCAATGAAAAACGGCTTAATATCAGCCTTATACTTTTTTCTGAAAATAACAAACAGTATAACCGGAATAGCAATACCAGCTAGGGCAGAAATGGCCATAAATACTATTGATAATATTGGTACATTGTAATTCATCAGATTGTCCTCCGTTGCTTGCTTTAATTTTATGTTATGTAGCTATTATTTCAAGGATATGGTTGATTCTTATATAAGATGGAACTATTATACAACTTCGTATAATCCATGTCAATTGATTTGATATAACGCGGATTAACCAAAATTTTGATAATCTAATTGTCATTTTCCAGATATTTCTGTACAATAAATATGTTCGATAGCAAAGAGCAATCAGACTGATTTTTCTTGTCTTTTAAGAANGCCGTTCNTGCGTTAAGCGAACGGCNTTTTTACTTTTTTAATTATAATTAAATTATTGTTGACAATATATGCTAAGGGTAATATAATGTTATTAACAAATTGATAATATCAATAAAACAATAACACAAATAGGGTGATGAGATGTCCTTAAAGAATAAACAGGGTCTGACCGAAGAGCAATTCTTGGCCAGATATGACGCCGGTAAATATGAAAGACCATCAGTGACAGTAGACATGCTGATTTTTACAGTAACTGATGAAGAAAATCAAAACTACAGGAAGCTTCCCGAAAAGGTTTTACGCTTGCTCCTTATAAAAAGAGGTGACCATCCGTATATTGGACAATGGGCTCTTCCGGGCGGATTTGTTGAAATGGATGAAAGCCTGGATGAAGCAGCCTTAAGAGAACTGCAGGAAGAAACCAATATTAAAAACATTTATATGGAACAGCTGTATACATGGGGGGATATAGGACGTGATCCACGAACCCGGGTTATCAGTACTTCATATATGGCCTTGGTGGACAGTTCCGCCCTTGAAATCCAAGCAAGCGATGATGCTGATGATGCAAAATGGTTTACAGTTTCGTGCAAATTGTTTCAGGAACATAAGGAGTTAACTGATAGCGGATATATATATCAAAGATTAATCAGACTAGTATTATCCAATGAAGAGGATGAGCTTTCAGCTATTGTAAAAATAAAAAAGACTGTAGAGGGTAAGGTTACAAAAATAGAAAGGGAAGTGATTGAATCTAACGGAATAGCCTTTGACCATGCTAAAATAGTTGAGTATGCCATTGAAAGACTCAGGAACAAAATTGAATATACAGACATAGCTTTTAATCTGATGCCCGAGAAGTTTACGCTCACAGAATTACAGAAGGTGTACGAGATTATTCTTGATACAGAGTTATTAAAGGCAAATTTCAGAAGAAAGATAGCTCATCTGGTTACAGAGACAAATGAATACACTAAAGATGCCGGCCACAGGCCATCAAAGCTCTTTAAATATAATAGAATGAGGGGAGAAGAAATATGAGAATCAATAAAAATGAGTTTTTAGAAAAAAGTACAGGATTATTAGCAGAGATCTTTGATACTCTGGCTACTTTGCCGGCTATCAGGTTCGATGACTTAAAGGAAAAAGAGACTGCACTTATAATAGTCGATATGATAAACGGCTTTGTCAGAGAAGGTGCCTTGCAAAGTCCCAGAGCCGAGACTGTAATTCCTGCCATAGAATCATTATCCAAAGAGATCGATAAGCGCAGTATTAAAAAGCTTGCCTTTGCAGACAGTCATACAGATAAATCCCCTGAATTCGGTGCTTACCCCACACATTGCCTTGCAGGAACCAGTGAGAGCGAGGTCGTTGATGAGCTGAAGAGGATAGGGGGCTATACTCTTATTGAAAAAAACTCAACTAACGGATTTCATGAAGAGGAATTCAAAAAATGGCTTAATGAGAATCAACAAATTAATACTTTCATAATTACAGGCGTTTGTACTAATATGTGTGTAGAGCAATTTGCATTAACATTGAAAACCTATTTTAATATGCAGAATAAAAATGCAAGAGTCATTGTTCCGATTAATACTGTTGAAACTTATGATTTGGGTATTCATGACGGAGATCTTATGAATACAATGGCACTCTACAATATGATAGTAAACGGGATTGAGGTCGTTGCGGAGGTGAAGTAAATGGACTACAAGAAATTGACTTTAATGACTGATTTTTATGAACTAACCATGGCAAATGGATATTTTGAAAATGGCCTGAAGGATGAAGAGGCATACTTTGACATGTTTTTCAGAAGAGTTCCTGAGGGTGGTGGCTTTGCAATAATGGCCGGTGTGGAGCAGCTTATAGACTACCTCAAGAATTTGAGTTTTGACAACCAGGATATAGAGTTTCTCAGATCCAAAGGAATATTCAGTGAAGAATTCTTAGATTATCTTAGGGATTTTAAGTTTACCTGTGATGTATGGGCTGTACCCGAGGGAACTCCCATATTTCCGAACGAACCCATAGTAACGGTCAGAGGCCCGGTAATTCAGGCTCAGTTCATTGAGACAATGGTTCTTATTACAATAAACCATCAAAGCTTGATTGCAACAAAGGCCAACCGTATTGTAAGGGCTGCTCAGGGTAGAGCTGTTATGGAATTTGGTTCAAGGAGAGCTCAAGGCTATGATGGCGCCTTATACGGAGCAAGAGCAGCATACATTGGTGGTTGCGTGGGAAGCGCATGTACCTTAGCAGAAAAGGAATTTGGAGTACCTGCCCTTGGCACCATGGCCCATAGCTGGATACAGATGTTTCCGACTGAACTGGACGCCTTCCGTGCCTATGCCAGGACATATCCAGATAGCTGCACTTTGCTTGTAGACACATACAATACTCTTAAGTCAGGAGTTCCCAACGCTATTAAGGTATTTGAAGAGGAAGTGGTTCCCAGAGGATTCAGGCCTGCAGGAATAAGGATTGACAGTGGTGATATCACTTATCTGTCAAAGGAAGCTAGAAAAATGCTCGATGATGCAGGGTTCAGTGATTGCAAAATCGTAGCATCGAATTCACTCGATGATCAAATTATAAGAGAGCTTCTTCTGGAAGGTGCGAGGATTGACCTGTTCGGTGTCGGCGAGCGCCTTATCACATCCAAGGCAGAACCGGTCTTTGGTGGAGTTTACAAATTGGTTGCAGTTGAAAAGGATGGTGAGATTGTACCCAAGATTAAGGTAAGTGATAACATCGGAAAAATCACAAATCCAGGTTATAAGGATCTCTGGAGGCTTTTTGATAATGAAACCGGGAAGGCCATAGCTGATCTTATTACCCTTAAAGGCGAGTTAATAGATGAAAGCCAGCCCTACGAGCTTTTTGATCCCGAATTCACCTGGAAGAGAAAGATTGTTTCCAATTTTACTGCAAAGAAGCTCCAGGTCCAGATATTCGATAAGGGTAAATGTGTCTATCAAGGCCCGAGACTAAAAGATATCAGAACCTATTGCAAGGAGCAGATAGATACATTGTGGGATGAGGTAAAAAGATTTGAAAACCCACATAATTACTATGTGGACTTATCTCTTCCACTATGGGAGCTTAAAGAAAGATTACTGCATAGCTATTAGAAAATGGTTAGAGCTATGTCCTAGGTGAGCAGAAAGTGCCTATAGCGGTAAATCCGAAGAATAAAACTATTGATAGTATTAATATGAGGTTGGAATAGATGAAATCATTATCAGACATAGAAAAAGTTAAAAACGGCCATTTGGAGGTTCTGAAAAAAGAAAAATGGCTAATGTACTTAGCATTGACATCAGATCTAATATAAATCTTGAAAGACTGAGCTCTCTTGACGAGACAAAGAATAACTATGTGCTGGAGTATGTAGAGAGAACTCTTAAGCTCCTTTCGAATCTAAATCTGAAGGAATATCATAATTATTTGATTGGAGAAACGCTAAAGTGGTCTGAGGTGGCTAAGTCAGGACTTATGCATCAGAGAAAACAATGGATGGAAAAGGGATACAACCTTTTTGTGCATAATGTTGGCTCTGCACAAATCTATCAACAGATGTCAACTGAAGCAAATGAAAGTATTAAGAAAATCATATACAACCTCATTTTAACCCATGGCTTAATTGGTCAATATATTCGGGGCGAGGTACCTCTTTTAGCTAACATGCCTCTTTACCAACTTGTGGAGGAAGGAATTATTATTTCTCTTTTCGGTGACAAGGCAAATATAGTAGAGTTAAAAAGTTTTCTACAGAATGGCTATACAATAGCTTTATCTCAAAAGGTAGAGATTTTTGATGAAAAAAGATACTCTGTAAGACTACCTGACAGCACTTGTCTAGTAGTAATTGAAAAGCTTGATGAAATAGTATAAAATCTCCTTTGAAAAGGTAGAAAACGGTTCAGCATCTATTCTTTACATTTCCCCCGAGTCACTTAGATCGAAATCAATAGAAAGACTTCTTCTTAGCAGAAATGTTGTAAGGTTTGTGATAGATGAGGCCCACTGTTTTTCATCTAGAGGACAGGATTTCAGAGTAGACTATCAGTACATAGGAGACTTTATCAAGTCATTGCAGGAAAAGAAGAATCTGAAAGACATAATTCCTGTATCCTGTTTCACTACCACAGCCAAAAGAAATGTTATAGAGGATATATGTGCTTATTTTAAGGACAAGCTATCAATTGACCTGGAGGTAATCTGCTCAAATACCTCAAGAAATAATATTAGAGCTAAAGATATACCTGCTTTGCCGGTTCAGAAGAAAAACGGGATAATCAGAATTGTTAAACATACCGGGCCTAATCTTATTACCCCCTTAGTTGACGCTATTTGTTCAGAAGAACTTGCGGGAACCACCGGCGTCCTGGCTAATACAAATGATGATGCTTTCCAAATTAAATGCCTGCTGAAAGAGAAGGGCCTTAAGGCAAAATTAATACAATCAAACGATGAATTTAATTTGTATGATCTTCTTGAAATAAGATATCTGACAGAGCAGCTTAATCTGTCAGAAGAAATAAGTGTGATTAGTGACGAGGTATGGCAGGAAGCTAAAAGAGAGGTGCTGAACAGATATGTGGACAGTCCTAATTTCGAAATACTAATCAGGCTAATAAAGGAATTTGAAGAGGCTCATCCTAAAAGGAAATATAAATCGGACTATGAAGCTTTCATTCGTGAATCTAAGCTGGAACACTTCTATAGATACAGCTACGATACAATATATGTGTCAACCATCAGCAAGGCTAAAGGCAGGGAGTTTGACAATGTCTTTATGATGCTGAATCAGGACCACAACAAAGGTCTTGTAGATGACAGGCAGTTATATGAAGCAATGACCAGGGCAAAAGAAAAGCTCATAATTCACTATAATGGAGATTATTTGGACGCTATCAGGACTGAAGGCCTTGAAGTTATTGACGACTCAAATTATTATAGCTCACCTGAGCGGTTAGCCGTACAACTAACCCATGAGGATGTGTGGCTGGACTATTTTTACAATACTCAAGGAACAATAGAAAGTCTTACCTATAGCTCAGTCCTTAAGGTTGATGATAATTCTTGCTTAAATATTAATAACCATGATGTTTTGAAGTTTTCCAAAAAATTCAAAGAAAAGGTCGAGGCCAGGAAACGGCAAGGATATTTTCCGAAGTCAGCAAAAGTTAATTATATTATTAATTGGAAAAAGAAAGAGCAGGATGAGGAGATTAGGATTGTTCTGCCGGAGGTTTACTTCGAAAAGTATAAAGGCGGTCTTTAATACATTATAATACCGCGTAAGTTTTTAATTAATTTATTATACTTATTCCGTCATCTAATGTATAATATAATCAAAAATTAATGGCGGAGAGTGTATAATGATAAAAATCAAAAATGTACTGAAAACAATTATTCTGTTAGTTCTAATTATTTCCCTTACAGGGTGTTCGAATTCCCGTGAGCCTGCAGATTCAACGCCGACACCATCACCTTCGGGAGAGATTCCTCAGGGAACCGAAGCCTTTGATTATAGTGAGGGTATCGATGAAGATGGCTTATGGAAAGATATAAAAGCAATAGATTATGTTGAATTGATTGAGTATAAAGGCATATCCATACCTGAAGATACTCATACAGTCACTGACGAGGAAGTACAAGCAGAGATCGACGCTTTATTGGAAGAATTTAAGACAAGGGAAGAGATTACCGACCGTGCTATAGAAGATGGCGACACTGTCAATATTGATTATGTAGGAAGTGTTGACGGTGTAGAGTTTGAGGGCGGCAGCACAGAAGGAATGAGCACGGATGTTACAATAGGTTTAACTAATTATATAGATGATTTTTTGGAGCAGCTTATAGGTCATAAGCCCGGCGAATCCTTTGACATTGAAGTAACCTTCCCCGAAGATTATCACAACGAAGAATTAAGTGGCAAGGATGCAGTCTTTGCAACTACTATAAACTATATTGTTGACTATGCCGTCCCTGAGTTTACTAATGAATTTGTCGCTGAGAAATTGTCTCCTTATTTTGACTGGTCCACCACAGAAGAGGCTAGGACATATATTCACGATAGCATTCAAAGAATGAATATAAGCAATTATATTAATGACTATCTGACCAGAAATATAGTTGTTAAATCAGTTCCAGAAAGCCTTTTAAAGTACCAGGAAGATTTGATGATTGCCTATTTTAGAGGTAGTGCAGAAGAGTATGGCATGAAACTTGAGGAATATTTGGCTAATCTAGGCATTGCTGGTATAGATGCTTTGCTGGAGATGTCTCTAGAGGAAAACAAAAAAAATGCAGAGTCATTTCTTATATATCAGGCAATAATCGAGGATTCAGGAATCAAAGTTACAGAAGAGGATATTTCAGAATACTTTAAAGAGAATTTAGGAACAGAGGACTATTCGGTATACGAAGAGAGATTTGGTTTGCCTTATCTCAAGCTGACTGTTCTTAGTGATTTGGTTATGGACTATCTTTATGATAATGTTGTGTTGCAATAACAGACGGTTTTGATTTTATACTTTTCTGTTAAAAACATATAATATGAGGATAATATTAATAGTAATCAATCTAGTTTATTGATATTATAATTTTTGAAGTACTCCTGAACAATCATTTAATCTTTAGGGAGGTTATATTCCTTGAAAGGTGAAGACCCCATAATATGGCAAATCATTTTACAACTGCTTTTAATTTTGATAAATGCTATATTTGCCGCTGCTGAAATTGCGGTAATATCCATAAATGACAATAAGCTGGCCAAGCTTGCCAGCTCGGGCAATAAAAAGGCTATTCGCCTTGAAAAGCTTACAAAGGAACCGGCACGTTTTCTTGCAACAATACAGGTTGGAATAACATTGGCAGGATTCTTAGGCAGTGCATTTGCAGCAGATAATTTCGCATCAAAATTAGTCACGTTGTTTGTTAGCTGGGGAGTGAGGATTCCTGTTGAAACCCTTAACACTATATCAGTTATAGTAATTACTATTATTCTGTCGTATTTCACTCTTGTTTTAGGGGAGCTTGTGCCAAAGCGAATTGCAATGCGTCATTCGGAGAAGCTCGGGCTTGCAATGTCGGGATTTGTATCAGCCATTGCCAGGATTTTTAAACCTGTTGTATGGTTTTTAACAAAATCCACCAACTTTCTTCTAAGGCTTCTGGGGATTGATCCTGAAGCAGAAGATGATACGGTTACAGAAGAAGAAATCCGTATGCTAGTGGATGCAGGCAGTGAAAAAGGTGCCATAGATATTGAAGAAAAGGAAATGATTCAAAACATATTTGAATTTGATGATACGGCAGTATCGGAAATTATGACACATCGTACCGAAGTCTCGGTTCTATGGCTCGATGAAACTGATAAACAATGGGCTGAAACTATTGAAGGAAGCCACTATTCAATTTATCCGATATGCGCTGAAACAGCCGATGATATAGTAGGAGTGTTGTATACCAAGGATTATTTCAGACTGAAGGATAAATCAAGAGAAAATGTTATGAAAGATGCTGTCAGACCTGCTTATCTGGTGCCTGAGACAGTCAAAATTAATGTGCTTTTCAAAAACATGAAGCAGCATAGGAACCATTTTGCCGTAGTGCTTGATGAATATGGTGGTATGAGCGGTATTGTCACAATAAACGATTTGCTTGAGGAACTGGTAGGGGACATGGAGGACCATTATGACAAGCCCAATGATGTCCCGTTGATAGAAAGAATAGACTCTAACACATGGAAGATTCAAGGTATTATGACTTTGGACGAGCTTTCTAAAGAATTGGGCATAATATTTCCTGAAGAGGAGTATGACACCTTCGGTGGGTTCGTTTTTGATCTGTTGGGTACTATACCCGAGGATGGAAGCACTCCTGAGGTTGAAGGCCTGGGACTTGTTATAAAGGTGACCGAGATAAAGGATCACCGTATGGAAAGTGCTATAGTGTATAAGTCAAGAGATGCGGAAACTATTGATGCGATTGACATTAATGATAAAGATTACTAGAAAAGAGGAACATCATGAGTCTAAGTTGGCATAGAGCGGCTTATAGTATACTTAGAGTGTTGGTAGGCCCCTTTTTAAATCATAAATTAAACTATTCCTGTGAAAAGGTTCGCCCCAAAAGCAACCCGTATATTGTACTGGCTAATCATAATACGGATTATGATCCTTTTTTGGTGGGGCTGGCTTTCCCCGATCAAATCTACTATGTGGCAAGCGAGCATATCTTCAGATGGGGATTAATTAGCTCTTTAATCAAATTTATTGTTGCGCCTATTCCAAGGCTGAAGGCAACAACTGAAATTCATACTGTTATGGAAATCTTAAGAAAGCTTAGAGCGGGTGCTAATGTATGCCTGTTTGCTGAGGGGAATCGATCTTTTAGCGGAGAGACAGGTCAGATCCATCCATCTACAGGAAAACTGATAAAAAAGAGTGGAGTATCTCTTATTACTTTTCGTCTGCACGGTGGATATTTTACCAGTCCCCGTTGGTCGAAGGGCTTGCGAAGAGGGAAAATGACGGGACGGATGGTAAGGGAATATACCCCTGATGAGCTTAAGAAAATGACTTCTGAAGAAATCACTAAGGCTATTGAAAGAGACTTATATGTTAATGCCTATGAAGAACAGAAGGAAGAATGCATTCCTTACACTGGGAAAAACCTGGCTCATAATTTGGAGACTGCATTATATAGGTGCCCTGAATGTAATAAAATAGACAGCTTAAAAAGTGAGGGGGACAGATTCTATTGCTCTTGTGGTTTGGATCTGACATATAATGAATACGGTTTCTTTACATCTAATACTGAAAAAGAACCGGTTTTCATGACGGTTTTGGATTGGGTAAGGTGGCAGGAAGCTGATCTGGCAAAGGAGATAGAAGGGATAAAAAGCTTATCCCCGGATAATGTTATTTATTCGGATAAAGATCAAACCCTTTGGAATGCTGCGAAGGAAAAAAATATTCTCGTGGGAAAAGGAACGCTGTTATTATATAATGACCGTTTAGTATTTGATTCTGGCGAAGAAAAGTATACTTTTGGAATAAATGATCTATCAAGTTTGGAAATAATAGGCCAGAGGGTTATAGCATTTGCCACTAATGACAGGCAGGCATATGAGATAAAGTCCGATTGGCCTAGAAGTGCCTTAAAATACAGGGATATATTTAATTATTTAAAGACAAAATAAGTATTCAGGGGGTTGCTTGTTATGGATTATTCAGCTGCTAATACCGGACTTTGGACTTTTGTTATTCAATTTGGGATGCTTGCAGGTATATTATTGCTTGCAAATGTTTTATCCAGAAAAGTAAAGCTTGTTCGTAAGGCAATGATTCCCACCTCAGTATTAGGAGGATTTATAGCTCTGTTATTCAGATCATTGGGTATTCTGCCCATGGATGGAACTTTCCTTGAATATATTACCTATCATGCTATTGCAATCGGGTTTATTGCACTCAGCTTGCGTGTTCCTAAGAAATATGCAGAAAAGGACAAAAAAGATTTGGCAGGACTTAAGAGTGGTGCCCTTATTGTTAGTACCTATATTGTACAAGGCATACTAGGTTTGATAATCTCTATAAGTCTTGCCTATACTATAATGCCAAATCTGTTTAAGGCATCGGGAATTCTCCTTCCCATGGGATATGGACAAGGCCCCGGCCAAGCTAATAATGTAGGCTCTACATATGAGCAACTTGGATTTGCAGGGGGGCAGTCCTTTGGCCTTTCAATTGCTACGGCAGGCTTTGTTTGTGCATGTGTTGTCGGAGTAACATATCTCAATATACTTAAAAGAAAGGGTATAGTGAAGACAAAGGAGTCGGAGTATGTTTCAGGCTCGGTAACGGTTGATGAGTTTCAGGACGAAAATGAAATTCCTATTTCTCAGTCTATAGACAGGTTCTCGGTTCAGGCTGCTCTTGTATTGTTGGTATACCTGGCAACCTATCTTGTATCTCTGGGACTTACATCATTTCTTGCTCAGGTTGCACCGGGTATGTCAAAAACTCTTTCGGCATTAATATGGGGCTTTAACTTTATTATTGGATCCCTTCTTGCCATAGCCTGCAGAGCCGGATTAGGAGCGTTACGAAAGGCAAAGCTTATGACGAGGCAATACCCTAATAACTATTTATTATCCCGGGTGTCAGGACTTTCCTTTGATTTTATGATTGTAGCAGGAATTGCTTCTATTGAGTTTAAGGAGCTTAAGGGCTTATGGATTCCATTTTTATTAATATCCATATTGGGTGGAATAGTAACCTTTTATTATCTGAAATGGCTGTGCAGAAAGATATATCCCGATTATGAGCATGAGGCCATGATTTCAATGTATGGAATGCTAACCGGGACAATCAGCTCTGGAGTTGTGTTGCTTCGTGAGATAGATCCTACCTATAAAACTCCTGCTGCGAATAATTTGCTGACAGGAAGCAGCTTTGCAATCCTTTTAGGTGCACCAATGCTTATTTTAATAGGTATTGCACCAGAATCTAATGCTATGTTGTTCCTTGCCCTAGGGCTTCTATTCATTTATCTGGTTCCTCTGTTATTAATTATGCTTAAGCTCCGTAGGCGAAAACCCACAAATAATTAGATTATAGTCTTAAATACCTTATTGTTATTTTAGAGATAAAAAAGAGGCTGGATGCACTGAACAATAGAGTTCAAACATCTAGCCTCTTAAACTAATATAATAATAGCAAATTAATAATAATTAGTCAGCGACTTATATTTATGGCAAATGCCATGTGAAAAACTATATCAATAATCTAAATCCAGCCGCGCTTCTTAACTGTGTCTGCCACACGTTTTATAGCTATTACATAAGCTGCATCACGCATGCGTAAATTCTCGTTTTTGGAAAGCTCATAAACTGCTTTGAACGCAGCTGTCATCTTGGTATCCAACTTTTCAAGAACCTCGTCCTTTTCCCAGTAATAATTTTGATTACATTGAACCTGCTCGAAATAGCTGCAGGTTACACCACCGGCATTGGATAAAAAGTCTGGAATAAGGAAAATGTCTCTTTCAGTAATGACTTTATCAGCATCTGGTGTTGTCGGGCCATTAGCTGCTTCAGCAATTACCTTTACCTGTTTACTAATTTTGTTTACATTTTCAATTGTGATTTGGTTTTCCATAGCAGCAGGAATCAAGATATCAACATCCTGCTCTATCCAAGCGTCACCGGGGAGAATCTCATAGCCAAGGGCCTTGGCCTGTTCTTTGTCAATGGTACCGTATGCGTCAGTAATAGCAACCAACTTATCAACATCCAGACCATCAGAATTGCGGAATGTATAAGCAGTTTTATCGGTGTTGTCCCAGCAGGAAATAGCGACTACCTTGCCGCCAAGCTGCTGATACAATCGTACTGCATATTGAGCTACATTACCGAAGCCCTGGAAGCTTGCTGAAGTAGTATCTACAGGAATATTGAGCTCTTTTAGAGCTTCGCGAAGAACATAAACAACTCCAAATCCCGTTGCTTCAGTTCTTCCTAATGAACCGCCCATTCCAACTGGCTTACCTGTGATAAAACCGGGATATCTTCCACCAGTGATAGTTTCATACTCATCAAGCATCCATAACATATGCTTTCCGCTAGTCATAACATCCGGGGCAGGAACGTCCTGATTTGGCCCAACATTGCGTACTAATTGACGCACATAACCACGGCATACTCTTTCCTGTTCACGTTCTGAAAGAACGCGTGGATCACAGATGATGCCGCCTTTTGCTCCTCCTAAAGGAATATCTACTACAGAGCATTTCCAGGTCATCCATAATGAGAGGGCACGAATGGTATCAATTGTTTCATTCGGATGGAAACGGATACCGCCCTTAGCAGGACCTCTTGCATCATTGTGTTGCACTCTGAAACCCTTAAATACTTTTGTTGTTCCATCATCCATTTTGACAGGAATTGTGAAATGATATTCGCGCATTGGCTGACGAAGGAAATCGCAGGTTGCGGCATCTAAACCAAGCTTTGATGCAACTGTGTCAAACTGTTGCTGCGCAATTTCATAGGGGTTGTAAGATGTGTTGCTCATTTTCTAGCCTCCAAAAATAAATTTTTACTGAACTCTTTTATATTGGAAATTGGCCTCATACCTATAGTGAAAATGCATGATTCAGAATAATATGTTGCAAAAATGCACTTTCTCATCGAAATAATCCTAATCAACACTAACCAAGCATAGGCCTAATTTTCAAACTAAAATAATATTAACAATGTGATTGTAATATGTCAATAATTTGATAGAAAAAGACAAGAGACGGTTCTGCGTCCTGCAGGACGCAGAACCGTCCCCTGTCTTACTGTCTTACTGNGCTATTAGATTTTATAAGCTGTCTGGAATCCTGAACGGGTTGCCATACCTATATTGCTTACCTTATCCGCATCACCTATTGTATACACCACTGGTGCAGTATCTTTGAAACTGTCAATGAAGGCCTGATCGGGACGATATCCCACTGATAATACTACTGCATCTACAGGACGCGTGCTAATATCTTCTGTTTTTGTGTTCTTTAATTCAATAGCACCATCTTTAATGGCAATTAATTTATGGGAAGTAAGATACTCGGTTTTATCCTCTGCCAGCCTGCTCTTTACATCCATTACATTCTGCATATAAGCGCCTGGAGCAATGGTATCAAGCATCTCAACAACAATAGTTTTGTTGCCCGAAAGCTGTAGCAGCTCGGCCACCTCCAAACCNGTTAAGCCTGAGCCTATAACAGCAATAGTCTTATTTTCTATGCTCACTTCGCCACTAAGCACCTGCTCAACAGAATATACATTGCCGGAATCAACTCCGGGAATGTTCGGGATAATTGGTTTAGCACCAACAGCTATNANTACTGCATCAGGNTTAATCTCCTTGACAGTGTTAGCATCAGCTTTTCGACCAAACCTAATATCCACGCCTAAATCNTTAAGCTTCTTCTCATTATCCTCAATAAACCAGTTTAAATAGTCTTTTTTAGGTGGGTTCTTTCCTATTTTAACCTGACCGCCTATGTTGTCTGACTCCTCAAATAAAACAGGATTGTGCCCCATTTTCTTAAGGTATATTGCAGCTCTTACTCCCGCAGGTCCGGCTCCTACAATAGCCACAGTTTTTGGCTGTGAAGGTTTTTCNTTTTCAGGATAATCACACTCAAATCCGGTTAGAGGGTTTACAGCACAAACAACCTGGCTGCCTTTGTTTAACTCATCAAAACAGAACAGGCAGGATATGCATCTGTTGATCTCATCATCACGGTTTTCCAAAACCTTATTAGCATATTCGCTATCAGCTAACAGGGCGCGTCCAAAGGCTGCAAAATCAGCTACACCCTCCTGCAGAAAGCCCTCTGCGACTTTAGGCTCGCGGAACATGCCTACTGCAATGACCGGGACATTTACTTCATTTTTAACTGCCTTTACAAAATCCTTTCTCCAGCCTTGAGGGAATGACATGGGTTCTATAGCCATATTCATGGATTCATATGTTCCGCATGATACGTTTATAGCTTCAACACCCTCAGCCTCGATAGCCTTTGCTATACGGATACCTTCAGCAATATCAATATAGGGCATAGGAATTCCAACAGCCGAAAGGAATTCATCGGCTGAGATTCTTACGCTTATTGGAATTTTGTTTTCAGTTTTAGCACGTACATCTCGCATTATCTCTATTAAGAAGCGCATGCGGTTTTCGAAGGAGCCTCCATATTCGTCTGTACGCTTATTTGAAAATGGACTTAAAAATTGATTAATCAGATATCCATGAGCACCATGAATTTCCACTCCATCGACACCTGCCAGCATAGAGCGGCGTGCACAATCACCGAATTGTCCCACAAGATCATGAATTTCTTCCACTGTCAGTTCCCGCGTGGGCTGCTGCATAACAGCACTAGGAATGGGGGAAGGAGCAAGCACATAATCTTTTCCTGTTAGTGCAGCAACACCTTGACGGCCTGAGTGCTGAATCTGTGTAAATACCTTAGCACCATGTTTGTGAATCTCATCCACCAATTTCTTAAAACCGGGGATATAGCTATCATCTGCAAGACTGATTTGATTTGGTCCTGCAGTTCCATCTGTATTGTTAATTCGCACAATACCTGTGATGATAAGACCGATTCCGCCCTTAGCTCGTGCGGCATAGTATTCAATGGTTCTATCAGATATTGTGCCATCGGGGTTGGCTGTTAAATCTCCCATGGGTGCCATAACCATGCGGTTTCTAAGTTCCAGGTTGCCAATTTTGCCTTTTTGATTTAATAGTCTACTCATAAAACACCTCTCCCATTTATTCTATTTATTTTTCTAGTGCATNACAGAAATCATCATTAGTTAAAAAGAAAGTGATGTAAGGAAGTGATATACGATTATATTTATCACGATTTTTAACTGTCAAACAAAAGATTTATAAAGTTTTATTATTATAAACAACATGGTATAAAGTCTTAATTNTCAAAGAACAGACTAGGTCGAATGATAGGGTATGCATTTTTTTATTTCGTTATACTTTTTTGATATATTAATGCATAATAATTGAGAGTTTATACAATAAAAAGCNTGGGGCTTAATGACAAAAAGCTACAGATTCATTCGGAAAATGATATAATTAAGTACTGAAACAATCTTGACAAAGCTGAAACTCGTTTGTATAATGATAAAGTCGCATAAACGAGTGATGGGTTGCGACTTTTTATGTGCCAGTAGCTCAGCAGGATAGAGCAACGGACTTCTAATCCGTAGGTCGGGTGTTCGAATCATCTCTGGCACGCCATGGAAATAGAGCATTCAAAGCAAATTGCGACGAAAGCTCTATTTTTTTTATCCAAATATTAGTGTAGTATTATAGTTAGGCAGATAGAAACAGAAAAACTTCTATGAATATTATAACTACATATTAGTGTAATAATATAATTGGGTAAATAATAGTAGAAATCTTCTATTAATAATATTACGAATTCTTACATAATTTTTATTTCCAAAGGAGTGTCCAAGATAAATGAAATTTTCAGAAATGAACTATAAAAGACCTGATATCGAGTATTACTCTCAAAAAATTAATAATATCATTGAGACCATTAATAACGCGAATAGTGCAGAAGAACAGCTTAATGCCCATAAAGAGTTTACCAGCTTATTCAATAGTCTTTCTACCATGCAGACTTTGGCTCATATACGAAATACCATGAACACCGAGGACGAATTCTATAACGAGGAAAATGATTTCTTCGATGAGAATTCTCCATTGTTCGAAAAGATGAGTACAGATTTTTACAGGGCTCTTGTGGAATCTAAATTCAGATCAGAACTAGAAAAGAAACTTGGAAAGCTTCTATTTATAAATGCCGAGTTACAGCTTAAATCCTTTGATCCGGCCATAATACCTGAATTACAGGAGGAAAATAAGCTTACCACCGAATATGTAAAGCTCATGGCATCAGCCCAGATTGAATTCAATGGAAAGAAGCTTAACCTTCCCCAGCTTCGCTTGTACCAGGAATCACCTGACAGAAATATAAGAAAAGCTGCTTATAAGAAACGAACCGAGTTTTTTGAAGATAACAAGGATAAGCTGGATGAGATTTTCGACAATCTTGTAAAGGTACGGACCCTGATGGCAAAGAAGATGGGCTATGAGAATTTTGTAGAGCTTGGGTATATCCGGATGGGCAGAAATTGCTATGGGCCTGAGGAAGTGTACCATTTTAGAGAACAGGTTAAGAAACATATGGTACCACTTTCTAATTGGCTACATGAATTACAAAGAGAAAGACTGGGCCTTGAAAAAGCTACCTTTATTGATAATGCTCTATATTTTAAAGAGGGTAATCCAAAACCCATAGGTACACCTGAGCAAATTTTTGAAGCAGGCAAAAAAATGTATGATGAGCTCTCTAAAGAAACCAGTGAGTTTTTCAACTTCATGCTTCAAAATGAACTTTTGGATTGCCTGAGCCGGAAAGGGAAGGCACCAGGAGGCTATATGACATATATAGAGGATTACAAGTCTCCCTTTATATTTGCAAATTTTAATGGCACCAGTGGCGATGTTGATGTTTTGACCCATGAGGCAGGCCATGCATTGAATGCATATCTTGCAAAGGATATTGAAATAGCCGAATATCAATCGTCAACCATGGAAATAGCCGAGGTTCATTCTATGAGTATGGAATTTTTCACAATGCCTTGGATGAATCACTTTTTTGGAGACCGAACAGAGGATTATGCCTTTATGCATTTAGCAAGTGCTATTAATTTCATACCCTATGGTTGTGCAGTGGACGAGTTTCAACATGTTGTATATATGAATCCCGAAATGACTCCTGTAGACAGAAAAAATGCCTGGAAGAAAATCGAGATGGAGTATCAGCCCTATCTGGATTATGAAGATGATCCCTTTTTTGGAGCAGGAGCCCGTTGGCAAGGCCAGACTCATATCTACAGTGTTCCATTTTACTATATTGACTACTGTCTGGCACAAACCTGTGCATTACAGTTTAGAAATCTATTGACTGAGGATTATAAGTCTGCCTGGGAAAAGTATCTTGATTTCAGCAAAAAAGCAGGTACAATGACATTTACAGACCTTCTGGAATCCTCGGGCTTATCTTCTCCCTTTGAGGAAGGATGCGTACAAGAGGTATGTAAGGGCAGCGAAATTGCAATAAAGAGAATGATAGAAAAATAGTCAGCTAAATAACAATTAAGATTATAATAATTAATCTCGAGGATTCATAAAGGAGGCTTTCAATATGTCTTACATCTGTGAGGAAGAATTGTTAAGAATATATAATTCATTGGAACAAAAGCTTATTAGTCTGGATTTNCAGCCTGAGATAGCTATGATAAGGGACTACCTTTTAAAGATTCAGATAAGCGAGAAAGATTCTCCTCTCGGAAAGCTGATAGTAGATTACAGTCCTAAAAAGCAATCCTATAATTACCGCAGGGATTCGGACCTGTCTGAAAATCAGTTTAACCGCATTATTGGTCTGTTAGGGGAAGAAGAAAGACTAATGACCAAAAAGGCTTCAGGGAGTAAAGTCCCTAAAAAGAAGGTAGAAGTTACAATTATTGAAGTAGACACCTCATATTATGCCTATGTAGACGGCTCCTTCATAGATGGATCTATAGGGTATGGGGCAGTCATCTTAAAAGACGGTGACATAATTGCCGAGCTGTCAGGGAAGGTAGATTCACCCCAGGCTATNGATTCAAGGCAGGTGGGGGGCGAAATTCAAGCAGTAATTGAGGTTCTGGAGTGGTGTAAAAAAGAAGGCATAGAAGAAGTTACTATAATTTATGATTTTAAGAATATTGAAATGTGGGCAACAGGTAGGTACAAAACTAACACCCCTATGACTCAAGCCTTCAAGAATTACATAGATAACTGTAATATTTCTATAACTTGGTATAAGGTAGACAGCCACACCGGTATATCCCTTAATGACAGAGCAGATGAGCTTGCAAAAATGGGTGCAAGGTCCTGATCAGAGAAATTCGGNCCCATGTCTTGAATAAGGACGGTTAATATGAACGGATGGCTTGTAGTCAATAATTTTATTAATGATTCTAAATTCAGTGAGCTCTATAGCTGGTTTTTAGACGCTTCAAGGGTAAACAACATAAATCTGATTCTGAAAAGAACAGGAGATTTAATCCTTTTATCAGGCGAAAGGCCCTTTGATGAAAGACCAGATTTTGTATTGTTTTGGGACAAGGACATATATCTGGCTCAAAGATTGGAGCATATGGGGATAAAGGTTTTCAATACTGCACGGGCAATTGAGATATGCGACAACAAGGCACTTACGGCAATTCATTTGTCCAATAGTAATATCAGAATGCCCCGAACAATTATTGCCCCTAAAACCTTTGAGGGTATAGGGTACAATAACCTGAATTTTATTGAATCTGCAGAAGAGGAGCTGAAGTATCCCTTTATAGTAAAAGAGGTATATGGCTCTTTTGGCCGGCAGGTATATTTAGTAGAAAACCGGCAGCAGGCAGAGGAAACAATTAGTAAGCTTGGTTATAAGGATTTTATCATGCAGGAATTGATTAAGACCAGCTGGGGAAGGGATCTCAGAATAAATGTTGTCGGAAATCATGAGGTTGCATCCATGTACAGATATAGTACAAAAGGAGATTTTCGTTCAAATATTACATTAGGCGGTCAAATGGAAAGGTATCAGCCCAGTAAAGAACAAATTGATATGGCAATCAAGGCCTGTAAGGTTGTTGGGTTAGATTTCGGCGGAGTGGACCTTCTGTTTGGAGAGGCAGATGCTCCGATAGTATGTGAGGTAAATTCAAATCCCCATTTTAAAACTACTTATGATTGTACAGGTATCAATTTAGCAGAAAGTATAATTGAATATATTAAAAGGAAATGTATATAGATGACAGGTTGGATTATTTACACCAAAGCTCATGCCCAAAAGAATGAATGGTTTATCTCTGAATTTCAAAAATGTGCAGCAAAAAAGAATACTGCCTTAGAATTAATTTATGTTGAAGACCTGAGCTTTGGAGTGCTTGACCAAAAGCCTTTTATTATGCATAACAATGCCGGGGATAAATTGCCCGGCTTCGCTATTTGCAGATGTATTTATCCTCTATTGAGCAAGCAGCTTGAGCTCATGGGTGTTCCTGTGTTTAATAATTATCATGTATCTTCAATTTGTAATGATAAAAGAAAAACGCATCAATATTTGGCCGGCAATAATATAGATATGATGGATACGCTGTTTTTAAACAGGCAATATATAAGCAATAATNGCTTTTCCTATCCTGTAATCGTTAAGTCTATAGATGGACATGGTGGGAATGAAGTCTACTATGTAAAAAACCAGGATGAACTTTTAGCAGCGATAGGAAAACTCAATTCCGATGAGTTTTTAATGCAAAGGGTTGCCTCAGATATAGGCACTGACTTGAGGGTGTATGTACTGGGCAAAAGAATCATAGCATCTGTTTTAAGAAAATCAAGACATGACTTCAGAAGTAATTATTCTCTAGGAGGGGTTCCAAGCTTATATAATTTAAGCAATGAAGAAAGGAATACAGTAAATAAGATTATTAGCATGTTTGATTTTGGTTTTGTAGGGATTGATTTTGTATTTGATGATGGAAGGTTTAAGCTAAACGAAATTGAAGATGTTGTAGGCTCGAGGATGCTGTATCAGTTAACATCAATGAAGAGCCACGAGATGTATTTTGATTTCATAGCAAATTCTCTATAATAACCGGATGTTTCAGAATTATTTCTTCTTGTTTAATAAACTGTACATCAGTTCTTTTTAAAGGTATAATTTATTAAAGAAATGCATTACAAAAGAAAAATC
>JGI24707J26582_10000961_pt1 | contig 22849 bp, 16 predicted proteins | sample BioPla1DNA1_FD_26582 | JGI IMG/M metagenome (IMG submission 26582)
AACGAGGCCCTAAGTATAATAATTGCTAAAAACCTACCTAGTTATATTACAGACAGGTTGGTAGTACCTCCATTTACTTATAGGGAAGAAATTATTCTTTTAGTTGGAGGGGATGAAGAAGAAGTTTTACACCATAAGGTAATCTATATTAATGATAAAATGGCAGAATTTATTGAAAAGGAATATGGTTGTTCAATTATTTCTGGTGCAAGTCAATTATTTAACCGCTTTAAGTATATGAGATCAGCATATAATGAATGTAGGGAAGCATTAAGAAATACGGGAAGTCTTAAGAATAATCAACAAGCAATAACTTTCTTTGAGGATTTTGCTGTTAATACGGGTATCATATCAGGATATGATTATATGATAGAGAAGTCATTGATTAATGCAGTAAATAATGGTGAGGCTGAGGAAGCTGCTCAACAAATAGATAAATTTGTTAATAGTCTTGATAATAGAGAGATTGCATTTCATGATAGAAACTATTTCTTGCATAGAATAGTGGATTCAGTGCTAGCGGTTTTAACAGATGCGGGCTTATCCTTAAATCAAATTTTTTCAGAAAAGACAGATGATTCATTTTGGCAAATATCTAGTATATATGAAAGTGATAAGTTAAAGCAGTATTTAAATACTCAAATAGTACAACCTGTTATTGAAGCTCTGAAACAGTACCGATATAATTCATCTTCAGATATCCTAAAGAATGTTATAGATATTGTTAAAGAAACAAAGGGAGATATAACTTTGGCAGAGTGTGCAGAACGATTAAATTATCACCCCAGTTATATATGGAAGGTACTGAAATCAGAAAGGAACATGACCTTTACTGACCTTACTAATAGTGAAAAACTTGAGACAGCTAAGCATATGCTACTTCATACTGACTATACTGTAGCTGAGATAGCTGATCAACTAAACTATTCAAATACTCAAAATTTCATTCGTTTCTTTAGTAAGTTTGAACAAACTACACCAGGTAAATATCGAAAAGAAAATAGAAAGCAGTAAAAATGTCTAAAAAGCAAATAATCATTTTATTGTTTTAGTAATAACAGTAAAATAAAATGATTATTTTAGCTTTTCGGATTGAAATATTAAGATTATTATATTAAAAGCCGTAGTTGAACCCCTTGAATTTAGGGGCTTTGCGGCTTTTTTATTGTTTTATTATTGGAAAGATATTAATTATTGAAAATGTGCATAAAGCAGGTAAAATAGAGGTAAAATAGCAGTATAAGTTTTATTGCAAGTTACTAAGTAAGCAAAATGCTTGATAGCAAAATCATGAATTAATCATGAACAATGTTACCGTATTTGTTATTGAAGATGTTTATTAATAACAGTACTTATAAATAATAGTACTTGTTAATAACAGAACAGAGTATTACTAGTAACAGAAAAAATGAAATTTTATTATTTAGTGAGGAGGCTTCTAGTGAGTAGACAGAACAAAAATGCGACCGTTTCGGTTCCGCATAAAGTTAAAAAAGAATCATTTTTCAGTTATGTGTTAGCCCACAAATGGTTGTACATCTTACTAATACCAGGNGTTACATATATGCTTATATTTAAGTATTTACCAATGTTTGGTATTGTAATAGCATTTCAAAACTTTAGACCATTTGCAGCTGACACTGCTATTGGTGCTTATTTACAAAGTGAATTTGTTGGGCTTGCTAACTTTAAGAAGTTCTTTACAGGGTACGATTTCCCAATGCTTCTTAAAAATACCCTATCAATTTCTCTTTTAAGCTTGTTATTATATTTTCCAGCTCCAATTATATTGGCATTACTATTAAATGAAATTAAAAGCCAAGGATATAAGAGAGTTACTCAGACATTTGTTTATATTCCACACTTTATATCCTTAGTTATTGTAGCAACACTTACCCAGCAATTGTTTAGTACATCAGATGGTATTATCTATAAGATTATGGAATCAGTTATGGGTAGAGCTAATGCGCCAGATATTCTAGCTAATCCTAAGTACTTCAATGCTCTTATTGTAGGACAGAATATTTGGAAAGAAACCGGTTACGGAACAATTGTTTTCCTAGCAGCCCTATCAGGAGTAGATATGGAATTATATGAAGCTGCTAAAATTGATGGTGCTGGTAGATGGAGACTTATGTGGCATATAACATTACCTGCAATCCGTGGAACAATTGTTATTATGTTAATCTTAAGAATAGGTTCTATACTTAATACAGGTCACGAACAGATATTCTTAATGCAAAACGACTTAAACTATAGCGCATCAGAGGTTTTTGATACCTATATATATAACAAAGGTATTAAGTTGGCACAGTATTCCCTTGCCACAGCAGCAGGTTTCTTTAAATCAGTCGTCAGCTTGGTTTTGGTGTTATCTGCCAATAAGATTGCAAAATTATTCGGTGAATCTGGTTTCTATTAAAAAGGAGTGAAATAAGTGGCGAGTCAAAATGTCGGAATGAAGATAAAAAGAAGTCCGGGAGATCAGGCAGTACAAGTATTAATTTATATCATCGTAGGTTTATTTGCAGTAGTAACAGTGCTTCCATTTTTATATGTGTTGGCAGGTTCTTTTGCAACTGAAAGGGAATTGACAGAGAGGGCATTCTTTATTATACCTACTACATTTTCTTTAAATGCTTATAAATATATTATACGTACAGGCGATGTTTTCATGGGATTAAAAAACTCATTAATTGTTACGCTTGTAGGAACATCTATTAATATGTTTTTTACCACAACTTTAGCTTATCCCTTATCAAGGTCTTATCTAAGAGGACGTAACTTTTTCATTAATATGGTTATAGTAACTATGTTGTTCTCTGGTGGTATGGTGCCTATGTATCTAGTGGTAAATGGATTAAACCTTACCAATACATACTGGGCTTTATGGTTACCTGGAGCAATTAGTGCATTTAATATGATTATTGTTAAAAACTTCTTCCAAGGAATACCTAAGGAGCTGGAAGAGGCAGCTAAAGTGGATGGGTGTACAGATTTGGGGATATTCATAAAAATAATCCTTCCATTATCAAAGCCAACAATCGCATCAGTATCCTTATTCTACGCAGTAGGACATTGGAATTCATATTTTGATGCTATGTTATATATAACTGATAGAAAGAAAGAAGTAGTTCAGATTGCATTAAGAAGAATTATCTTCTTAGCAGGTGGAGTTAACACAGATGGTACTCCTATTGACTGGGGTACATTGGGGCAACCACCAGATAAAGCTGTTAAGATGGCTACAACAGTAGTAGCTACAATTCCAATATTGTTAGTCTATCCATTTGTTCAAAAGTATTTTACTAAAGGTGTTATGGTCGGTGCCGTAAAGGGCTGATTATATAAATAAAAATAAGGGAGGAAACACAATGAAAAACAAAAAGCTAGTAGTATTTTTACTTTTAGCAGTCATGGTAGTGTTCACATTTGTGGCTTGCGGAAAATCATCAGATAATAACAAAAATTCAGGCAATAATACTGGCAATAATGCAAGTAATAATGCTGACAACAATGCAGGCAAGGACAATAATGCTGATGCAGATAGTAAGCCAACAATAACATTTATGAGTATTGACCACGTAGGTAAGGCATTAAAGAATGTAGGTTCTGAAGACGTATTAAAAGCAGCAGAAGAGTATACTGGTGTAAACGTAGAGTTTATATGGGTAGCTAATGACTCTTATAATGACGTATTAGGTGTTACACTTATGGATAAGGCTAATATGCCTATGGTTATCACATATGGTTCTGACTTAGGTGCTAACATCGTTCAAGCTGCAAAAGACGGTGCTTTCTGGGATTTAAATGAGTTTATCTGGGATAGCGAAAAGTATCCAAATCTTTCTCAAATGAGTAAAGATGTTGCTAAGAGTATGACAGTTGATGGACAGTTGATTGGTATCTACAGATCTAGACCAATTGGTCGTAATGGACTTGGATATCGTGAAGACTGGGCAACTAAACTTGGTTTAGATGAGCCAGAAACTATCGAAGATATCTATAACATGATGTATGCATTTACCTATGGCGATCCAGACGGTAATGGCAAAGATGATACCTATGGTTTAGCTTTATGTAAATATACAGGTCCATTGGATATTATCCAGGCTTGGTTCGGTGCCGGTAACCAATGGAAAGAAGTTGATGGACAGTTAGTACCTATCCATACAACAGAAGAATATAAAGAAGCTTTAAAATGGATGAGAAAGATGTACGAAGACGGTCTTGTATATAGAGACTGGGCAACTCGTGAAACTAACACATGGTCTGACAGTGTTAAAAATGGCGAATGTGGTATGTTCTTAGACGTTCTAGATAACTCTAGAAGAATTTGGGACTACTTTGAAACAGAGAATATTCCTTCTGTAACTGGTGAAGGTAATGCAAAGATGAAGTTAATCGGTGGTATTGCTAAGGAAGAAGGCGGAGAGCGTAGAACTTTAGCTACATCTGGACATGCTGGTGCTTTCTTGATTACAAAAGCCGGCGCTAAGACTGTAGAAGATGTTGAAGCTTGCTTAAGATATCTTGACAAAATGAATGATGAGCCAATGAGAATTCTTGCTGACTATGGTATTGAAGGAAGAGATCATGAAATCAATGCTGAGGGTTATATCGTTGACTTATTAGCTGATAAGGAACCTTCCGAGAAACCTCAAATTGGTTTAAATCAATCCATACCTTACATTCCTCATATGATAGACATGAAAACAGTTGTTAAATCTGACCGTCTAATCGAGGAAGAAGCTATTAAGTTAGCTAATGAATCCATAGCTGTGTTTAACCCTGCATCAGGATACTTAGTAAGTTCCTCAGTAAATGCAGAGGTTGGTACTGACCTTAAAGATATTATCGATAGAGCAAGAACACAATATATCTGCTTACAAATTGATGAGGCTGGATTAGAAGAACAGTTCAAGGTTTGGGAACAACGTGGTGGTAAAGACTTAATTGAAGAAATTAACCAAATGTATCAAGCTGATTTAGCAAGATAATATTAAATAATTAAATATTAATGGAGGGAAAATGCACTGATTAAGGTGCCTTTTCCCTTCTTTATTCAATTGTAAATTCTTTAATATTAAAAAAGTCTTTCATTAAGGGAGCATACTATTATTTCTTGTACTGCTATTTATAAAAAGTGTAACTTATTATTTAACTTTAGAAAGGGGAAGGACCGTGGCAATAGGAGACAAAATATATAATAATTTTACTAAATATATTGATGAATTCACAGGGGTAGAAGTTGTAAGATTGACAGATCCCAGATATATTAGCCATCATATGTATTTTTATAATCGTATGACTACTCAGGATGGATCTAAACTTCTATATTGTACTCAAATTGATGGATCAAGACAACTCTATCTAATGGATTTAAGGTCAGGGGAAGCTATCCAGTTAACAGAAGGAGATGAACTGGAGGATTACGGCGGTATGATATCTTCTGATGATAAGTATGTATTCTATCAGCAAAGCAGAAAAATATGGAAGCTTGATCTAAGTACCTTGGAAAGAGAAGCGGTGTATCAGATACCTGAAGGATATAGTGGTGGCAACTGGGGTATGAGCGATGATAATAGATACCTAGCCATTGTAGAAACTGAAATAAGCACTCTACCAGAACGTAAACCAGGAGCAAATTGGGACTTCTTTGCCCTTACTTGTAAGGCTAAACCACACTGCCGCATAGTATATGTAGATCTATTATTAAATAAATTCCATACAGTAGTTGATGAAAATTGTTGGCTAGGCCATGCTCAAGTTCGTCCCGGTGATCCAGATACTATCTTATATTGCCATGAGGGGCCTTATGATATGATTGATGCTAGATTATGGTTAGTTCAAAGTGATGGTAGTAATAACAGATGTTGTAAAGAGCAACCGGATGATTTGATTTTAACCCACGAATTCTGGCTTCCTGATGGATTAAGACTGGCATTTGTTCATAGAGAAACAACAGGTGATAAGGAAGAAACTATACGAATGATTAATCCTGATACTATGGAAGAGGAAATATTTATGTCTTGTTCCCCATATGCTCATTTTATCTGCGATAAAAAGAACGAATATATGGTAGGTGATGCCCAAGGTAGCGATATTCCAATACATTTACTTAATCATGAGGAAGATACTGATAAGAATAAAGAAATTAAAAATGATTTTATTTATTTAATTAATGTAGAAAAAAGAACAGAAGAGAAACTTTGCTATCATGGAACCTCATGGAAGGCTAAATATGGCAATCCGCAAGATTCCCATCCCCATCCATTTTTTACTGAAGATAATCGCCGGGTTATTTTTGTTTCTGATAGAGAAGGACAGCCCTGTCTATATATGGTCGATTTAGAGCAGTTAAAATAATCAGTATGTTAAACATTTGCATGTTGCATATTTGAAAGTTTTAAAATTGAAGGGGATACAGGTATAGCCAACTAACATTTTATTTATGTATGGCTTAAAAATACCTGTATACCCTATAAATATTTGCAATATCTTATGTTTTATTATGGTTTTTAAAGAACTATTTTAATACTTATTTTGATATCCAATTATTTATATCATAATATAGGGCCTCAGTATCTTCCAAGGTTTTCTTATTTATTATTACATAACTAGGAGTGGTGGTGGTGAGTTCTAGAACAATAAACTTGCCCAGATCATTATAAATATATAGTTTACAAGGTCCATAATCATTTATTTGGAAATTACCATAACTTTTCCTAATTCCCCCATAACCATTGGTACGGATTCCTTTGGGTAAGGTGCTAATAATCGAAACTGATGCAATCTGATCTTTGTCTATGGTCATATCATACATGGCAGCATCAATTATAAGTTCTGAATCTTTAACTGTGAATTGATAATCCTTACCACTTCCATAAAACACTACTCCTAATATAAAGAAAAGGACAAGAAGGATAGCTAAGGACAAGGCTCTACCGACAGGGTGTCCTGTATTAAATGTCCAACCCATACCAGAAAGTCGCTTAGGTACTAATATCCGAGGATCCTTTGGATTATGATAGAAGCCCCATTTCCATTTTGGTTCTTCTTCATATAATTCCTCATTTACATCGGATATGGTCCCTGCAAAGGTATCTTCCAGACTACGAAGCTTTTTTTGTTGCCAATGGGCAATGCCTAGTAGTCCCACCACTAGTATTATCACTGGTGCAATGATAGGGATGCTGCTATTGGTATATAGTATTGAAATATTAAATAGACACCAAAAAATTAACATTGATAATGCTGATAAAGTACCTGTAATACTATTAATCCTCTCTTGTTTATGGGCGTATATTAGCCTTAGTTCAGGATTTATGTTAGGGAGTTTAGTGGGTAGGTTTTTCAACTGATAATATACTAGGCTTGCGCAAAGCTGGCTAAAGGGCCCGATAAAACTAAGAGCTAGGGGATAAGTTTGCCTCATCTTAGGATTGACAAGCAGAATTACAGTAGGAATAAAACTGAGTAGAAAAAATAACCATACCCAGAAAGCTGATATGCTTGCCTTCCCTTTTTCTCTAGATACGTTTAAATCAATTGTTATAAGATTATTCCTTGAATATTCCCAGTCATTTACTTTCTTTATGGTAAGTAGCTTTTTTTGATAATAACGTATAATAAAGCCATTGCTAAAAATATTACAGATAATTAGAAAAAGCATTATAAACTCCCCATATTCTTGAAGAGCGGGTATCAGCATAATTAAACTAAATCCAACTGAAAGAAATAAAATTCCTAGGCAGACCTTGCGACAAGAAGCTACTACACGGGTTACATCCTCCTCCATGGAATGGGCCTTTGAAAATNTAATTCCAAGTATCTGCTTATCTCGATACTGCAAGTAAAATAACTGTGACACTGTCATAACAATAAAAACTAACCATAATAATACCATTAATAATTTAATCAATGTAATCCCTCCTTCTTTTCATATACATTATCAATCAATTGATTTATATGTTTTCTAATCTCGTCTTGGGATATACCTTTCATCCGAGCTTCTGAAATCAACAGCTTTACCTTTTGGTCGAATTCTTCATTTAGGGCTTTATCATCAACTGGTAACCTATTGATTTTAGCGCCCTGCCGGCGATCTATCACAATTATACCCTCATCTTTCAATAATCCATATGCTTTACTTACCGTCATTGGATTGACACCAATATCCCCAGCTAGCTGACGTACTGTAGGAAGACGCTCTCCTATTGATAATTGACCTGTTGCCACACCATATACTATCTGGTTGCGAATCTGTTGGTATATAGGTACATCTCCAGTTATATCTAGTTTTATAATCATTGCCCCACTCCTTCCTATATGTTATCTCTTCCTCTGTTTTGACTATATATTAATCTTCTAATGTATATCTGTATTACTTATTATAATACAAACAAACGTAAAATTCAATATATTTTTTTGACTGGTTGGTATTATATTTTGGTCCTTAGATGTCGAAATATAATTTGTAGCTTGTGTATTAGTGGTTTTTATTTGTATTATTTAAGTTGATATATTATAATAGCAATATAATAATTTACATGCTGATATAAAAAATTAAGAAAAAACAAGAAGAAGCAATGATGAGCAAAAGGAACAAGGTGGAGGTATAATAATGAGTAAAGGTATTAATCCTAGTTATGGAATTAATGAGATGAAAATTCTAGAGTTTATAGTGGCTGGTAATTCATATGGTTTAAATATTTTTGATGTGAAGGAAATATTACCCTATAGCAAGCCTGCATCGTTACCTAATTCTCATCCATGTATAGAGGGCTTTTTTATACCAAGAGATTTTTTAATTACTGTTATAAATTTGGCTAAATGCCTTGAATTACCTGAGAATCCCATTACCGGAGAAGATAGATTAATCTTGATAGGAAAAGATGATCAAAATATCGCTTTCCATGTAGACAGTGTAGCTGGAATTCACAATATTGCTAACACAGACATAATGGAGCCTGATGAAGCGATTACTACTTCATTAAAGGAAGCTGTTACAGGAGTATTGAATACAGGCAACAAGCAAATTGAAATTTTAGATATAGATGTTATCAATAATTATATTAACTCAAGTTTGGCAATTTAAACTCATTTTCTTATACTATAGATAAATCGTGGAGGTGCTGTGACATGGAAACTGAGAATACAGAACTAGATGATAAAAATATCAATGATAATAATATTGATGATTTGGACGAAATACTTAAATTATTAAATCAAACTACAAATGAGGATACTGCTAATTCCGATATACAGGCTATCAGTGATTTGTTAAATAGTGTAGATAATAATAGCGATAGTAATAATATGCACCAGGGTTCCATATCGGATGTGGGGGATGTATTTTCAGATGCATTAAAATCGGTCTCTGATATAAATGTTCCAACACAGGATAAGAAGAATTTGAATGTGGAAGAACAGGCAGAAGAAGTAAATTTAGGCAAAAAAGGGAAGAACAGTTTCTTATCCAAAATATTTGCTAAAAAGGATAGCAAGAAAGAAGATAGTGATAAAATCAGTGAAAAAGAAGAGGCAGCTTCTAATATCGAAGGTTTGGATAAAAGTTTAGCTGCAACTGAGCAAGTATCTAACAAATCCAAGAAAAAGAAAGCGAAAAAAGGGACTAAAGTAAAGAGTAAGCTGGATGCTGCTGATGAAAAAGCAAAGTCTAAAGGTAAAAAGGCTAAAAAAGCCAAAAAAGATAAGGTTAAAAAAGCTAAGAAAGTCAAAGCTGTAAAGAAAATTGTCGCTGAAGAAGAAGTGGACAATGGAAAGATAAATCCTATCAGTGCCACCTTTGTATTTACATTTTGTGGTATACTATTACTGGCCTTTCTTATAAAAGGTAGACAATATACATATTCTTTAAATATAGGTAATGCTGATAAATACTTTAATAACAAGGAATATGCTAGGGCTTTTAATGAAGTCTATGGAGTAGAAGTTAAGGATGAGGACGTCGCCACATATAATAAAATTTTGACTGTTATGTATGTTGAGAAGCAATTAGCATCTTATAAAAATTATTATGCGCTAGAAAAGTATCCAGAGGCCCTGGCATCCTTATTAAAAGGCTTACAAAGGTATGACAAGTATATTGAATTAGCAACTATAATTGGAATAGAAGAAGACCTTAATAATGTGAGAGATACAATAGTAGCTGAGCTTAATGACGTATTTAATTTATCAGAGGAAGAAGCTATGCAAATTATTAGAAGTGCAGATNAGGATAATGAGGATATGTATAGTGCTAAGCTCGATGATTTTACATCTAAAATAACTGATAAAAATTAATTATTCTAAAAATCAAAACGAAGATAGGAGAATGCTATGATTACTAAAAGAATTATATCTTGCTTAGATGTATACAATGGCCGTGTAGTTAAAGGCATAAATTTTGTTAACTTTCGGGATGCGGGAGATCCTGTTGAGGTTGCTGCGGCCTATGATAAGGCTGGTGCCGATGAACTGGTGTTTTTAGATATTACAGCAACAACCGACGCACGAGATATTAAAATTGATATGGTGCGCAAGGTTGCGGAAAAGGTAACTATCCCCTTTACGGTGGGTGGAGGTATCAGAACAGTTGAGGATTTTGATATGCTACTGAAGGTAGGTGCCGATAAGGTCTCTGTTAATACAGCAGCTGTAATGAATCCATCATTAATCAGCGAAGCAGCAGATAAATTCGGAAGTCAGTGTGTAGTCATAGCCATCGATGCCAAATTAAGAGAGGACGGTTCAGGGTGGAATATCTACAAAAATGGTGGTAAAGTAGATATGGGCATAGATGCAGTTGAATGGGCCATAAAAGCCTGTGAACTAGGAGCAGGGGAAATCCTTGTAACCAGTATGGATTGTGATGGAACAAAGAATGGTTATGATATAGAACTGACTAGAGCAATTGCTGAAAATGTTTCAGTCCCTGTAATTGCATCTGGGGGAGCAGGTTCTAAGGAACATTTCTATGATGTTTTAACAGATGGTAAAGCCCATGCTGCTTTAGCAGCTTCTCTATTTCACTTTAAGGAATTAGAAATTATGGATTTAAAATACTATCTTCGTGACAAGGGTATCAGTGTAAGAATATAGTATATAGAAAGAAGAATTTTATGGGAGCTATTACAAATGATTGGCTAACAGCTATAGGAGATGAATTTAAAAAGCCTTACTATAGGGAATTATATAATTTTGTTAAGGCGGAATATGGAAAATATATTATATATCCCAATGCAGATGATATCTTTAATGCATTTCATTTTACCCCATTAAGCAAGGTAAAGGCAGTTATCCTTGGGCAAGACCCCTATCATAATGTAGGTCAAGCTCATGGTTTAAGCTTTTCAGTAAAACCGGGAATTGATATTCCCCCATCATTAGTAAACATATATAAGGAACTTCATGATGATTTAGGTTGTTATATTCCAAATCATGGACATCTGGAAAAATGGGCCCGGCAGGGAGTTTTACTTCTTAATACTGTACTCACTGTAAGAGCCCATCAGGCAAACTCCCATCAAGGAAGAGGGTGGGAGCAATTTACCGATGCAGTAATTAATGCTATAAACCAGCAGGATAGACCTATTGTTTTTATACTGTGGGGAAGACCGGCACAGCAGAAGAAAAAGATGCTTACTAATAAGAAGCATTTAATTCTGGAGGCTCCACATCCCAGTCCCTTGTCAGCTTATCGGGGCTTTTTTGGAAGTAGGCCCTTTAGTAAAACCAATGAATTTTTAAAAAGTCATGGAATAGAGCCAATTGATTGGCAGATTGAGCAAGCACCCTTTTAGAGGGTTCAGCTTAGGGATTTTTAATCCCAGAAATTATCGGCATAGTTTGGTATGTATTTACCGGCTATGCCGATTTTTCATTCTTTGGGGTTGATATAGAAGCCGGTGGTTCTAATTCGCCAATGCAGTTCCATACGATATTAATTCGCATATTCTTATCTAAAGTGAGTAGAACAGCTTCTGTGCTTTATTTCTAGGGTTCATTTAATATTACATCCCTGGTGTAAGCGGCAAAGCGATTAGTAAGACCACCTATATACAGCTCTCACTCATACCTCCTTATGATTGTTATTTTGTTTCTACATCCACCATTCGCTACCTTTCCTAAGGCAGCCACCTGTTCGTGGTCTTCTTGTATCCAATTGCAGTAGAAGTGCATAAAAAGTAAAGTAAAAAAAAGACAATGCCAAATGCTCACTGGACATTTAACATTGTCTAAAGTTTAGTATGTTAATATTTGGAGTTTTCAAATTAATATAATTTGGGATAGAACTACTCCGAGTTTATGATGTGCTTTTTGGGGAATAGCATTTATCTTTCAATTAGTAATAATAGCAAAGATGGGATATGCATGTAGCATCCAGTTATTCGATAAAGAGAGATACCATGATCGTTTTCCTTTATTTCGACTGGGATGTTTTCAAGAACTTTCATTACATCATTTTCAGTAAGCTTAGATTTATCTGCGATATCTGCAAGGGAAACATACACATTAAAATCATGAACGGTTAAATCATATAATGCATATAAAACTTTTAATACATTTCTATCACACAATCTTTCTAAAGATAGATATAAATCGCGTATTTGTGCTGGTGTCGGTGACTGATATGACGCACCATCAGAAATAAATACTCCGTTTCCGGTAAATACTGTTGTACCCTCAGGTTCTGAGCATGCAGAAAAACCCCATCGGTATGGCTGATCTTCTAATCCGTGATTTTTATCTGTATCCCATGGAATATAGCTTTTGTAGCCTCGAGTACAGGCAACTTCATGTAATAGAATTCCTATGCGAAAAGCATTATGAAATGCTGTTTCAGCAGGGGCAGCTTGAAATAGAGACTTTATTTTTAAATAAACATTTTCAAAGGTATCTACCTTTCTGTACCCCATTAGTTCATCAATGCTAACCCCAAATAGTTTAGCAAGCTCAGGTAGAAGTTGAATATCAGGACAGCATTGAGATGCCTCCCATTTGGATACTGCTTGATTGGTCACCCCAAGTGCATTTGCCAATTCTTCTTGAGTCAGATTTTTCTGACGGCGAAGAAAGGCGATTTGTTCATTTAATTTAATTCCTTCCATATTGATCTCCTTGTATTTATTCTGTAGCAGCTACAACTTTATTATAAGACTTTGATATTTAAACTCAATAACTCATTGGTTTGAATATAAATAAAATCATCCAACTTAAGGTTGGATGAAAGCCTAAATTTGTTTTTAGTTCTTCCTATGTAATACATTCTTAGTAATTAAAAGCGAATACGCTATTCTTTATTAATATGATATTTACGTTATTGAGATCAGAATAGAAGAGTAGTAAACCGTGCTTGACTTTTGGGTAGAATATAAATTTGGAGGGTGATAATTGATTTACCCTTTGCTATTTAGTTGATTTATGATTACAGCTGGTTTACACCAGCTGTATATTTTACGTGCAGCCTTTATCGACAGCCTTATTTTTATATTTCTATTGCCCCATATCCATATTTTTTACAGCAGTAGCTAGCATAAGTTTAATTCTATTTAACTGGTTTACTTCACTGGCACCGGGATCATAGTCTACAGCTACAATATTAGCTTGAGGATATTGTCTGCGGATCTCCTTTATTACACCTTTACCAACGATATGGTTGGGCAGGCAGGCAAAGGGCTGGGTACAGACAATATTATTAACTCCTGAATGGATTAATTCTAGCATTTCACCGGTGAGGAACCAACCTTCTCCTGTTTGATTACCTGTGGAAACGATAGTTTCTGCATATTCTGCTAACTTAGTAATATGGGCAGGTGGAGTAAAGCGTTTACTATTTTCTAAAGCTTTTTTAGCTTCCTTGCGTAAGGCTTCCAAGGCCCAGATTACTGTGTTTCCTATAGTAGCACTGGCCTTACTCTTACCTAGATATCTAGCTTTGAAATTATTGTTATATGCGCTATACATGAAGAAATCCAATAAGTCTGGAACGACAGCTTCTGCACCTTCTGCTTCTAGTAGCTCTACCAAGAAGTTATTGGCAGAGGGTAGGAATTTAACCAGGATTTCTCCTACAATTCCAACCTTTGGTTTACGAAGATCCTCATGGATAGGTAAGTTGTCAAAATCATGGACAATATCCCGTAGATTTTGCTTATATTCACGCCAGCTTCCATTTTGAAGGCTCTTGATGCATTTATCACGCCATTTTGCATGGAGGGCATTAGCTGAACCAGGAACTTTTTCATACGGTCTAGTCCGGTATAGAACCCTCATAAATACATCACCGTACACAAGGGCTTGCATAGCAGTAATGAGTAGTTTAGGAGTAATCTTTAATCCTGGGTTTTTTTCTAGTCCAGAGGCATTTAGGGAAATAACCGGCACCTGCGACATACCAGCTTTCTCTAAGGCCCGGCGGATAAAACCAATATAATTTGTTGCCCTACAACCTCCGCCTGTCTGAGTAATCATTACCGCAACTTTATTAACATCATATTTTCCTGACAGCAGGGCATCCATAATCTGCCCTACAACCATAAGTGATGGATAGCAGGCATCGTTATTAACATATTGTAATCCCACATCAACAGAACGTTTATTATCGTTAGGTAACACCACCACATTGTAGCCACCATATTGCAGAGCAGGCTCCAATAAATCGAAATGAATTGGCGACATCTGGGGTGCCAATATGGTGTAGGTTTCCTTCATTTCCTTTGTAAAAATGACCCTATGATGAGCAGTATCCACAGTTTTAGATTCGATTTTGTTTTTCTCTCTTTCACGGACAGCAGATAATAGTGACCTAATACGTATTCTTGCAGCCCCGAGGTTATTTACCTCATCAATCTTAAGTACGGTATAGATTTTACCGGATTTTACAAGAATATCATTAACCTGGTCAGTGGTAACGGCATCTAGTCCACAGCCAAAAGAGTTTAACTGAATTAGTTCTAAATTAGGCTGGGTTCTTACATAGGATGCAGCAGCATATAAACGGGAGTGATACATCCACTGGTCAACCACTATAGTAGGTCGCTCCACACTACCAAGATGGGAAATAGCATCCTCAGTTAAAACTGCAACACCAAAGGAGTTTATTAGCTCAGGAATACCATGATTGATTTCTGGGTCTACATGATAAGGACGGCCAGCCAGTACAATACCTTTCATACCAGTCTTTTTAAGATATTCAAGGGTTTCTTCGCCCTTTTTCTTCATATCTTCTCTCGCCTTGGTCATCTCTTCCCAAGCCGCCTTAAATGCCTCCTTAATCTCATCTTTAGTAATTCCCGGCTTCTCAGTAAATATTTCTATCAATCTTTTACTAAGGATTTCTTCGTTCTCAAAGGACATGAAAGGATTTTCAAATATTATAGCAGGGTCTTTCAACTCTTCCACATTATTTTTGATGTTTTCTGGATAAGAGGTTACTATAGGGCAGTTGTAGTGATTAGTAGCCTCCTTAAACTCTTTACGTTCATAGGGGATACTGGGATAGAAGATATACTTAACTCCTTGATCCAGTAACCATTTTATATGCCCATGGACTAATTTGGCTGGATAGCATTCTGACTCACTGGGAATAGAATCAATACCTAATTCATAGATTTTATGGGTAGAATTAGGTGATAGTACAACTCGATAGCCCAGTTTGGTAAAGAATGTATGCCAAAAAGGATGATTTTCAAACATATTTAAAACCCTAGGGATTCCAACTGTTCCTCGTTTGGCTTCTTCCTCCTTTAGAGAAGGGTAGGAGAAGAAACGATTTAATTTATATTCATAAAGGTTAGGTATATTATCTTTGTTTTTCTCTTTGCCAAGTCCCCGTTCACAGCGGTTTCCTGAGATAAACCTTCTTCCACCAGTAAACTTATTTATGGTTAAAAGACAGTTGTTGGTACATCTTTGGCAACGGGCAAGGGAGGTATCAAAGGATAAATTAAGGATATCCTCTATAGGAAGCATGGTAGTCTCTTCACCGTCATAGCGTTCTCTGGCTATTAAGGCAGCCCCAAAAGCTCCCATGATACCAGCAATATCTGGCCTTATAGCATTAACCCCAGAGATTTTTTCAAAACTACGTAGTACAGCATCATTATAGAAGGTACCACCTTGTACAACCATATGAGTGCCTAAATCTTTAGGGCTGGTTATTTTAATTACCTTATATAATGCGTTTTTTATAACAGAGTAGGCAAGACCTGAGGAAATATCGGCCACAGTGGCTCCTTCTTTTTGAGCCTGCTTCACCTTGGAGTTCATGAAAACTGTACACCTAGTTCCAAGGTCTATAGGATTTTCGGCAAATAAAGCTACCTTGGCAAAATCTTCGACTTCATAATTTAAGGACTTTGCAAATGTTTCAATAAAGGAACCACAACCGGAGGAACAGGCCTCATTAAGGAGGACATTATCCACCGTTTTATTCTTTATCTTGATACATTTCATATCCTGACCACCGATATCCAAGATACAATCAACTGCTGGATCAAAGAAGGCAGCAGCCTTATAATGAGCAACTGTCTCAACTTCCCCTTCATCCAGCATGAGTGCAGCTTTTACAAGAGCTTCCCCATAACCAGTAGAGCAGGAACGAACAATTTTGGCATTGGCCGGTAGTATATCGTAGATTTCTTTTATAGCTTTAATAGTAGTCTTGATAGGACTACCGTTATTATTACTATAGAAGGAATAAAGCAGAGTACCATCTTCACCGACTACAGCTACCTTGGTAGTAGTTGATCCCGCATCTATTCCTAGGAAACACTTTCCTTCGTATTCTCTTAGATTTCCCTTTTTAACAGTATGTATAGAATGTCTCTTTTGAAATTCTTCATATTCATCTTCATCTTTAAATAAAGGTTCCATCCGATGAACTTCAAAATCCATTTTAATTCCCTTGGATAATTTCTCATACAGATGCTGAAGATCGATACTCACCTCTGGCTGTGCATTCATGGCTGCTCCAATAGCGGCAAACAGGTGAGAGTGTTTTGGGGCTATGACTTGATCTTCAGTTAGCTTTAAAGTACGGATAAAGGCATTCTTTAGTTCATCAAGGAAATGTAAAGGCCCTCCTAAGAATGCTACATTTCCTCTAATAGGCTTACCACAGGCTAGACCACTTATGGTTTGATTAACCACTGCTTGGAAGATAGATGCAGCCAAATCAGGCTTCGTGGCCCCTTCATTAATTAAAGGTTGAATATCAGACTTGGCAAAAACTCCGCATCTGGCTGCGATAGGATATATGGCCTTATATGATTTAGCATACTCATTTAAACCAGCAGCATCAGTTTTTAATAAGCTAGCCATTTGGTCTATAAATGATCCTGTTCCTCCTGCACAGATACCGTTCATCCGTTGCTCAATACCATTGGTAAAATATATAATTTTAGCATCTTCGCCGCCTAATTCTATAGCGACATCAGTATGTGGTGCATAATCTTGTAATGAAGTGGCAACAGAAACAACTTCCTGTACAAATGGAACCTCAAGATGTTTTGAGATAGCTAATCCGCCAGAACCTGTTATCACAGGTAAGAGTGTAAGATTACCAAGAGCATCCATTGCCTTCTTAATCAATACGGCTAAGGTTTCTTGTATATTTGCGTAATGGCGCTCGTAATCAGAAAACAATATTTCATTTTCTCCATTAAGAACGACTAATTTAACAGTTGTAGATCCTATATCAATACCTAAAGTATTAATATCTAGTGTTTTTTTATTTAACATACATATTCTCCTCTATCTTAACTAAGAAAGAAAACAGCTTTTATTATTATACGATACAAAAGTTGTTAATTCAACATTATAATTCTTACAAAAAACAAAACCTGTATATATAAAAAAGTGAACTTAATAGAATAATCATAATATATAAATAACTAACATTACAGAATATGCAATATACTTATGATTGATACTTAACTACTACATGGTTTTCAAAAATTAAAGGACTAGCATGGATACACTATCTTTTGTTTGACAAAGCACAACGAAAAACATATAATTAATGTAAAATATCAAAAGAAAGAAGTGGTAATAATGGATGCTGGCCCTAGTAGTCATAGGTGTATTCATAACAATTCAATAGGTAATATAATAAGTAGGAATACCATTAAACTTCTTTTAGGCTGGCTATTATTATAAACTAACCTAATCTGCTTTTTAATGCTATTATTCCTACTGTATTGCTATGTTTTACAGAAGGATTATGTGAAAACTATTTTCACATACAAATTGGGGTAAGACATAGAGTTTAGTTGCGTCAGAAAATTTGTAAGCATAAAGAAAGGCAGGTTATGAAATGATTGATATTTTAAAAACAAATGGTAACACTTTAGAGAAACTGGCTAATATTGAAGATGGATGCTGGGTTGCTTTGACCAATCCCACTAATGCAGAATTATTGGAGATATCTGAGAAGACCAATGTGGATATAGATCATCTTAGAGCTCCTTTGGATGAAGAAGAGAGGGCAAGAATTGAGGTGGAGGATGGTTATACCTTAATTATTGTTGATACACCATCCCAAGAAGAAAATAGCGAGAAAGAACATTTTATTACAATTCCTTTAGGTATTATAGTGACCGATAATATTTTAATTACTGTATGCTTAAAGGATACTAAGATACTAAGACATTTTAAGGATGGGATGGCAAGAGGATTTTATACTAATAAAAAGACCAGATTCATTCTTCAGATACTACATCGCAATGCAACCACATTTCTACAGAATTTAAGGACAATAGATCGTAAGAGTGAGGAGATAGAAGAAAAGCTTCATATTTCAACTCAAAACAGTGAACTTATTGAGTTATTAAGGTTGCAAAAAAGCTTAGTATACTATACTACATCTTTACGCTCCAATGAGGTAGTATTGGAAAAAATGCTAAGAACAGATAGTATTAGATATTACCCAGAAGATAAGGATTTGCTAGAAGATGTTATAATAGAAAACAAACAGGCATTAGAGATGGCAAATATATATAGTAATACTGTTACAGGTACTATGGATACTTTTGCTTCTATTATTTCTAATAATCAAAATATAGTAATGAAGTTTTTAACAGCAACTACCATTGTGTTATCGGTTCCAACCATGATTTCCAGCTTTTATGGAATGAATTTTATCAATATACCAGGAGGAAAGCACCCATATGGTTTTTACATTGTAACTATTGTGGCACTGGTAATTACTATAATAACTGTTTTTATCTTTAGAAAGAGAAAATTGTTTTAAAGAAATTGTTCTAAAGAAATTGTTCTTAAGAACAAGTAAGTTAAAGGAGTTAGTAGATTGAAATTATTATATAAACTAGAAAGACGATTCGGCAAATATGCAATACAAAATTTAATGAAATATATTGTTGTATTATATGCAGTAGGTTTAATACTAGGCACCATGAATGCTCCTTACTTTAGCAATCTATTAAGCTTAAACTTTAATATGATATTTAAAGGACAAGTTTGGAGATTGGTCACATTTCTTATACCTATCACTACAATAAGAAGCATATTGTATGTATTTATTGAAATCTATCTTTATTATATGATAGGTAATGCCCTTGAGAGAGCATGGGGAGCATTCCGTTTTAACATGTATTTCTTTATGGGGATATTATTTAATGTAATTGCTTCAGCTATAGTTTTTGCATTTACAGGCTTTAGTATTTCACCAGGACTAAAATATATAAATCGTTCAATGTTTTTTGCATTTGCCGCTATGTACCCTAATATGCAATTTTTAATTTACTTCTTTATACCTGTAAAAGTTAAATATTTGGCTTATATCTATGGAGCATTAATGGCATATGACTTATTTAGCTATTTATTCTCAGGCAGTATAGCTACAGCTCTACTGGGGATATCGATTGTGGTTTCTATGGCAAATTTCTTAATATTTTTCTTTGCCACTAGAAATTATAAAAAGATATCCTATGGAGAATTTCAGCGTAAGGCTCGTTTCAAGCAGCAAATGAGGCAGGGAATGAATACAGGTGGTACAACAAGTCGTGGGAAAAGTGTGATTACAAGACATAAATGCGCCATATGTGGAAGAACAGAATTGGATGATGATGAACTGGAGTTTCGTTTCTGTTCCAAATGCGATGGCAATTATGAATATTGCATGGAACATCTTTTTACCCATGAACATGTTAAAAAATAAGCTAGAATTTAAGCTAGAAATATAGATATAATAAGGCGGTTAGATGATGGATAATAGATTACGGAAAATTTGTAAGCAAATAATGAGACAAAAGGATTTAGATGAAGCACTTCCGCAATTTTTTAATAATATTACTGATAGCTACTATACTTATGCTGGTGTAAGATTAGCCATGCATTATGTGACTTTATATGAAACCTATTGTGAACAGGTTGATGTATTAGATAACAATGCCAAGGATATTTTAAAGGGAATTAACAATATAATTCGTGATTTTATCATGGATAAACTCAAAGGTCAGGATTTAGAAAAAGCTATAGAGTCAGTAGACCAAATGAGAAATCAAGTGATAAATAGAACTCAGATTGTTGCTACCTATACCGATATATTTCAAATCTATGAGTATGTTCTTAATAGAGTGGAATATCGCTTCACGGATAGAGAAGAAGATGATATGGCTGATAGTGATTTTGCCAGAGAAATATTACAATATATATTTGATACCCAAGATAATGTTATAATCAATGGAAAGATTCAAGAAATTATTGGTCAATTACCAATAAGGATGACCAGGCAGAAGTATTTCGAATTAGTAAGAGATAGTTTTTCAGTCTATCTTGGGGCAGAGAAATCTTCTCTGGATAGCTATCTTTATATGTTTCGTTCAACAGCCATGATATACAAAATAGATAATATGGAAGAATATTATCCTGACTTATGGAATAAAAAGGAGTTTATGACGGGACTAAACTATAAGGAGCTAACAGAAGAGGCTTTTAAAGATGCTAAAAGTATGATTAGTAATGTAACCAAGTTTTTAGAAAGCGAAACATCTTTCTATTTCACTATTCAAGAAGTAATTAATGAATTATATGCAATGCTTTTAAGCTCAACTTACGTAGGCCTTGGATTTACTTCAATGAAGGAGCAACAAAAGATTAGCCTCCTGATTGTTGGTGATATAAATAAAGAATTCATTGCAGATACAAGAAAAAATATAGTAGCAGAGCTGGAAAATAATTTAGTGCAATTAGAGGGTGTTCAAGAAGAATTACTGCATGATTTATCTATGCTTGAGGATGTCTTATATACGATAGATCAATCCAATAGGGAGCTTACCAAAAGCCTCATGATAGAGAATGTCCTAAATGCTTTACTGCGAATTAAAGACTTATTGTCTTCTAGTTTGTTTATTGACTTTAATCAGCAAGACATCAGTGGTACAGTGGATGAAGAATTACTTCATAATGAGAAAAGTAAGCTAGTAGAAGATCTGACTGAGCTTTTTTCTACCCATGATAGGGCAATAATGAGGGCTGTTATGGCTAGTACCTTAAGTAAGATGCCAGTATTTTTTGCCAGTCATAAAGAGGTAATGGACTATGTGCGAAATTCTCTGGAGAATTGTACTAATCTAGAAGAGAAACAGGCATGTAAAGTATTAATCCGGGCAATTATGAATGGAGAATAATTTGCCAATAATATAATAGCTATAATTTCCCAATGTTTAACTGTGGTAAAATGTGGAATACTTATATATAGTTATTTATTAGTTAACTTTATAATGTTGTAATTATAGGATAAGGTATGGTATGTATGATACGATGGGTAAATCAATTATATATTTCTGACAACTTAATGAAAAAAAAGGACAAGGTAATTGCCGCCATAAGTTGTCGGAAAGCTACCTTTAATATATATTGCATAACTTTTGCATCTCAGCCCAGGAACCTTTTTGACATAATAGATGCCAATGAGTTATTATTTCCCCATTATAGAAATGTTGATATATGTATCGTAGGTTTAGCCAAAGGTAAAGAGAATGCCATACAACTAGTACAGAAGATGCTAGAGGAGATATATTATAATACAGGAGAATTTGATGTCAGGAGTTATTTTACATAAGAAGTAGTAAAAGACAGGCGGTTGATATGAGGGTATGTTAAATATTATTTTATTAATAATAAAAGTGTTTGCATTAATACTTCTAGTATTGCTATGTACCTTGCTGTTTTTAGTGCTGGTTATTCTTTTGGTTCCAGTGAGGTATCATGTATATATAGAACACGGAGAGAAATTCTATATAAGGGGTACCTTTAGCTGGCTACTACATATCCTCCATGGCAATTTTGATCGTAAGACAAGCAAATTCCATATTAAAGTGAGATTATTTGGATTTGTCCTCTATGATAATGCTAGGGTGAAAACCCATAAAAGGCCTGTAAGAAATAGAAGTAGATTTAATATAAGAAGAAAAGAGAAAACAACACAATTTAGAAAAACTACTGAAGAAATAAAACAAGATGTCGAAATAGATTTTGATAAGAAAAAGAATGAAAGAATAGACAAGGCAGCTAATAAGGATGCAAATATAAAAGAGACAACTAGTGAAAAGACTATTATCAAAGAAGTAACTGATACAGAAGCAAATATAGATGAAATAAATATAGATGAAGCAAATATAGATGAAGCAAATATAGATGAAACAAATATAGATGAAACAAATATAGATGAAGCAAATATAGATGAAACAAATATAGATGAAGCAAATATAGATGAAGCAACTGATACAGAAACAAACATAGAAGAAACAAATGCGAGGGAAACTTATATAAAAGAAGTAAATATAGAAGAAACTGACATAGCTGATAATAAGTTTATAAG
>JGI24707J26582_10000965_pt1 | contig 22808 bp, 20 predicted proteins | sample BioPla1DNA1_FD_26582 | JGI IMG/M metagenome (IMG submission 26582)
AAGAAAGGAGCATAATTTTGAATAAGCCAAAGGATTAATAATAAAACACCAAGTATTAAGCCTTCTATAATACTATCTATAATAAAAGCAGCTGTTCTAGAACCCAAATTTGCTAAGGAATACTCTACTTCTATATTTTCTGGCGTAATAATTTTGACTTTCATTAAAATCACTCCATTACCTATGCTTTTCGTATACATTTCTTTAAATATCTGCTAAAATATTCATGAGGTGAGTAAATTGAAAGAAGAACTTTTCATTAAAACCAATTCAAATACTTGGAATTGTTTGGAAAATTTATCCACCATTATAAATAAAAAAGGAATTAGTTCATTAAAATCAAAAGAAATTAAGGAATTTTTGCATAGCTATAGACAAGCTAGTCACCATTTAGCGTATGCTAGAACACATTATCCAAAAAGTACTACTGTAACTTATTTAAATTCCTTAATCGGAAAATGTCATAGTCATGTTTATACTGTAAAAAAATCTTCTTTTAGGGAAGCTATAAACTCCTTTTTCTATGCTTTCCCAGATGCACTAAAAAATCTTAGAGGCTATGTTATCTTTTCGTTTGCTGTATTCTTTTTTGGATTTTTGTTAAGCCTTATAATGGTTTTATATGATGATGGTACAGCTAGTTACTTTCTCCCTACAAGTTTGATTAGAGGTGTCTCTAATGGTCAATTAGGGGGCGGCAGTCAGTGGGACTATCCTCTTATGTCTAGTCAAATCATGACAAATAATATTAGTGTTGCTATAAAAGCTTTTGTGTATGGCATAAGCTTTGGAATTGGTACTATATATATATTATTTATTAACGGTGCTCTATTAGGTGCGCTAACTGCCTTAGTGTATTTATATGCTGACCCTGTTAGATATTGGTCACTTATCTTACCTCACGGTGTTATTGAGCTTACTGCTATATTCATTGCTGGAGCTGCAGGAATAATTATTGCTAAAAGCCTTCTTCTTCCTGGAGAATATTCTCGCAGACATGCCTTAATAGATGGAGGAAAAAAATCAATCCCCTTACTTATAGGGGTTGCTATTATGCTTGTAATAGCAGGAATTATTGAAGGATTTATTACTCCTCTAGAAATCATAGACGAAGATTTAAAATTAATCATTGCAGCATTTACTGGTATTCTATTGATGCTTTATTTCTCTGTACCTTATTTAACTAAAAAATAAGTTTGTTCTTTATTTGAATATATTTATTTATCATATCGAATTCTAATTTTTCAGGGGTAGATTCTAAACAAAATACCCCTTTTTGATTGAGAAGACGAATAATCTTTTTCCTCTCATCCATTATTTCCAAAGCCACTCCTTTATTATATATATTTTGTTCATTTTTAACGCTTAAAGAGCCAAATTGCTCAATTTTTTCATCTTTCATTAAAGAAATAATAACAAGATTGTTTTTTGTAATAACAGAAAGCACATTTAACATTAGTTCCGCTTCTTCTAAAGAATCAAAATCTGTAAAGAAGAATATTATGCTTCTATGACGCTCTCTTTGCTTAAAATAGAAAAAAGCCTCTTCATAATTTGAAGTATAATTTGTATGTTCAATGTGGTATAAAGCTTCTAATATATTATTCCTATGCTCTATCCCCTTGCCAGGGGCAATCATATTATTTACTTCGGTGTTAAATAGCAGTAGACCAGACAAATCTCCATTTTGATTTACAATGTCCGAAAGAATCAAAGCCGTGTTTACAACAATGTCCAACTTGTTATATCCTCTGATAGAGTAACTCATAGGTCGTCCAGTATCAATAAAGAAATATACATGTTGATCTCTTTCTGGTTCATATTGATTTATTATAGGCTTATCTCCTCTTGCTGTTGCTTTCCAGTTTATTTTTCTATACTCATCGCCTGGCATGTATTCACGTAAACTTTCAAAGGATGTACCTCTTCCTAACATTCTTAAATGTTTTTGTCCCTGCTTCCATTGACGGTTATTTAATCCTGTCATTCTGTATTTTCGTAAGTTTTTCATGTTAGGATAGACTTTATACTCACTATTTAAATTTATTACAAGCTCTCTCATACATAGTTTCCATTTTCCTTCATAACGTAGATGCAACTTACCAAACATAAAAGCTCCCCGTTTTGTTGGTGTAACAAAATAGCTTAGCTTTGTTTTGCTATTAGGCAATAGTATAGCCTTCATTAGCTTTTCATCTACTTCAAAATGAAAATCAGGTATTTCATCTTTCATCTCAATCTTAATCTTTTTATTTCCTTTATAATATACCATAAAAGAAATTTCTTCCTTTTCGTAGATAGAGAGATGGTTATTGCCCCAGCGTGATACTTCGAATAAGCTTTTTCCATTACTGCGAGCGTAATCAATAATTAACAGACTAAAACATATTAAATTGTAAATAATAAACACAACAAGACTAATAATCCAAGAATCAAATAATGCAATTATAGTCAGGATAGCTACTCCTAAGCATAATAAATAAAGAAAACGCTTTGTTATGTTCAAGGCAACCCCTACTCTCATCTAGGTACTTTTATTTTTGATAAAATGTTCATTAACACTTGATCAGATGTAATACCTTCTAGTTCAACCTCCGCTTTTAATATAATTCTATGTCTTAAAGTTGGCACTACCATATTTTTTATATCTTCAGGAATTACGAAATCTCTTCCAAAATATGCAGCACAAGCCTTAGAACAATTAAGAAGTGCAATTCCTCCCCTTGGGGAACTTCCTACATCAATTACAGGATTATTTCTAGTTTCAGCAATAATATTAACTATATATTCCATTAGAGATTCATCTACTCTTACTTTTAAAACCTCTTCCCTGCATCTTATTATGTCTTCTTTCGTACATACTGCTTCTAAATTTGCCTTATCTAAAGCATCACTAGAAAATCCTTCATGGTGCCGCTTTATAATTTCCTTTTCTCCTGCTAAAGAAGGATATTTAATAACAATTTTCATTAAAAACCTGTCTATCAAAGCTTCTGGTAGGGGATAAGTACCCTCATATTCTAATGGGTTTTGTGTTGCAAACACCATATAGGGATTGGGAAGCTGCATTATATCTCCATCAATAGATACACTAGTTTCTGCCATAGCTTCTAACAATCCTGCCTGAGTTTTTGGAGGTGTGCGGTTAATTTCATCTGCTAATAAAAAGTTTGTAAATATTGGACCTTTTTTTAATTCAAATTCCCTTGTCTGCATATTAAAAACCTTTGTGCCTGTAATATCTGCTGGCATCATATCAGGAGTAAATTGAATACGTTTAAAGTCTACAGAAAGAGTTTTTGCAAGACTTCTAATCATAAGGGTTTTTGCTAATCCAGGAACACCTTCTAACAATACATGTCCACCAGCAATTAAAGCTATCAAAGAATACTCTAATAATTCATCTTGTTCAATAATTACTTTTTTTAGTTCTTTTTGAATTCTATCAATATGATGTTTAACTAATCCGATTTCAATGTTTTCCAATATAAATCTCTCCTTTTATCTAATATTTTCTTTAGCTTTTCTATAGTATGAATGCAAGATATAAATTCATTCTTAGTAAGATTGCCTTTCCTATTTTCCATGAGATTGCAAATTCTTTTTGCTTGTGAATACGAAGGAAGTCCTTCTTCTTTCCAATATTTTAGCCAATCATCATATCCAATAGGAATCTTTTTTATAAGACTTCTATAATAAATATCTAAGATTAAGTCTGTACACTTCGCTTTATTATAAAGATAGGCCACTGAGAACAAATATTCATTTTCAGTCCTCTCTATTTCTTCATATAAGGGAATCGTTTTCCCAAAGTGCTTACCTTTTAACCAAAAATAGCCTATAACTACTAATATCAATTGAAATATTATAATTTTTATAGTTCTCGGTATATACTTCCAAAAACTATCTGGAAGCCTAATTCTCGTATTATTTTCACTATTTTCATTCACTTTTTTATTCGAATATAAATGATATTCATTAAAATAAATTATTTCGTAAGAATACCGATCTATTTGCTCTATCAATTCATAGGCTTCATCTGTTGACTTAACCATATTTCCATTAGTAATAATAGATGCATCTTTACAAATTATAAATCCCTGACCATAGGAATAAACGTCAGTATCAAAACATACCCCATATTCTATACCTTCAGAATCATAGCTAGTTAAATAAACTATTACTCCCCCATCCTCTACCCATTCTTTTATCTTTTCATCATTTATATCCAGATTATAATTATCTTTAACTATTTGAATGCTATTGTGATTATGCTCTTCTATGGGGATTGTTGTTCGCTTCACAGGATAACCTAATTCATTCAATGTTACAAAAAAAACACTATATCCGTAGTTACCCTTGTTTCTAACAGAATATAACGGAGACAAGGGACTCCCTGAACAAGCAGTTATAAAAAAACTAATCATAACAATTAAACACGTGGAAAAAATAAGATTCTTATTTACTTTCTTTTCTCGTTGCTCTATTTCATTCCAAATACTTTCTAATGTCTTTTCCCATCCTTTATAAATTTCTTGGTCACATATTTTATATCCATACCAATAAAAGTTGAAATAATCTATTATAAAAGACATTTGAGGAATAAACTTAAAATTGTTATTTGCTAAGTAATTAATTATTTCTTTGTTGGTTTTTGTTTCGTCTAAATAAAGCACCTTGTTTTCATGCATTAAAAGGAGTAAAGCAATAAAGTAAAAACGAATTGCATATCTAAACTCTCCTTTTCCTTCATGCTGCTTGGCTTTTTTCTTCAAACTATATGGTGTTGTAGTTTCTTCGATTTTCTCTCCCATTATTTCCTTTATTTTTGTTTTTCTTTTAAAAGATTTTTTTGATTTAATAATTAATGCTATTACTATTGCTAAAATAATTATAATAAAGATAGTTATAATAAAATATTTGTTAAGCATAAAGGTTGGAAGATTAAATCCTATAGAAGGAATTTCCCACTGTTTTCTTAAAAAACCCTGTCTTTTTAAAACCTTCATTACAGTTTCATCAAATACAGCCTTACTAGGCGTATTAAAGATTAATAAACTCACTGGTTTATTCCTCGCTTCCTTTTTTCAATCTCCATAAGTCTTAATATAATATCATAACCTTCTTTTCTAAATTTTTGATTATAACATAGCAAGCTTGACATAATATTTGCCAATTCAAAACTAATAAACATAATTACTGTGGATACAATTGTTATAAGAAAATAAATTGGTATAACTAGCATACCTAATAAAATGTATTCGGTCTCTAATAATTTCACAAAAATGATCATTATAATAAATGTTGCGCTTATTAAGAAACTCATTAAAGATGCATATAAAGATAAAACTGTAATTTGAAAAACAAATAAAGACCAAAATACCCTACGTATATCATTTTTTATTAACCAAAAGCTCTTTTTAATAGAAGCAATTATTCCACTCTTCTCCTCTACAATTAAAAAGACACAAAAAAAAGTAAAACCAAGATAAGCTACTATAATAATATCTGCCAATATAATAAGAGCAACAAGTATAACAATAAAAATAATTTCACTTAACCTGCTTTCTAAACTAATAAAAAAAAGAGTATTTGTAAAATTATAAAAAGCATATAATAAAAAAGCATACACTGCAGTTATTGGAAGAAATATTAAGAAGTTAATAATAATTACAGCTACTGCTTTAGGAGTATCTTTTATAGAGTTACCTATAATATTTCCTAAGCTTACTTTAGTTGAATTAATATCTTGCATTGTAATATTGATAATTCCAATAGAAAAAGAAAAACACAAAATAACTAATAATATAAATGTAATTAATAATGCTAAAAATACTGCATATTCAGCTGGCACTAAAGCCATAGTAAAAAAAAGTGGTACACTTAAAAAATTATTTAAAATAAATATAATAATTCCATATAATAATGAAAAAAGAGTAAACTGCCCAAATCGTTTTTTAAATATAAGCATAGAACGATCCATCATTTCTGATATTCCCATTATACTCATATTCAAGCTCCCTATAATTGATATAATTAATAACTAATAACAATTATATATTACCAAATATTCTAAATGATATAAAGAATTATTTTTTATTTCTTCAATTAATAACTAATTTTTCTGATAGTGATATTGAAGGGCATTAAGCTAGTTTATCTATATAAAAAAGGCACTATCTAAAATTATTTCTAGATAATACCTTTTTACTAATGTAAACATATAAATATTTATGGTTTTTTATATATTATGATGAAATAAAGAAAATTATTGAAATTTATAACTAATAATAAATTATTTTACCTGAGATTTTATTACTTCATATCCTAACCTAGTGATAGCATATTCTATTTCTTTTATTGAAAGCTTTTCCTCGTCAAAATTTAATTTAACCTTACTTGTATTAAAAGATACATTTACACTTTCTTTATCTATGCCATCTAAAGCCTTTACACCGTTATTAATCTTTTGTGAGCATGATGGACATACTAATGTTTCTAATTGAATTGTAGCTTTTTTCATTCTTCATCTCTCCTTAATTTTTATTGTTCTTATAACTTTTTAAAAAATATTTTTATTTTAACCTATAACGAAGTAGTCTCATACCATTTAAAATTACAGCTAAAATACTTCCTTCATGTACTAACATACCAATTGACATATTCATCCAATCACTAAAAAACAAACTAAAAAGTAAAACAAATACTACACCAACTGCAATTATAATATTTTGTAGCATATTACGGGCTGTTGCTTTTGTCAAACCTAAGGCATAAGGTAAACGACTAAAATCAGAATTCATTAAAACAATATCTGAAGTTTCAATTGCTACATCAGTACCAGTTCCCATGGCAATCCCTATATCTGCTAAAGCTAGGGAAGGACTATCGTTTACCCCATCTCCTACAAAGGCAACAATTTGCCCTTTAGCTTGTAAATCTTTAATATGAGCTTGTTTATCTTCTGGTAACATATGTCCATATGCTTTTGTTAGTCCAAGTTCACGGGCAACTAAATCAACTATAGCTTGATTATCTCCTGAAAGAACTAAGAGATTTTTAACTCCCAAGGCCTTTAGCTTTTGAAGATTTTCTTTTACTCCCAGACGGATTTTATCTCTAATTCCCATTAAGACTTTTAATTCACCATCAACTGCTGTTAAAACTAATGAATTTCCATTTTCCTCAAACTGGGTAATATCTTTAATTGCATTTTCATCTAGATGGACATTTTCTTGGTGCATTAATTCAACATTTCCAACAACAATTCTATGCCCTTGTACATAAGCAATAATTCCGCCACCTTTTACAACATTTGTTTCTTCAACTGTGTAATATTTAGTATCTCCAATATATTCTACAATAGCTTTAGCTAAAGGATGATCCGACTCCTTTTCAACACTTGCAAGATAAGCTAATACTTTATCGATATCATTTCCGTAATATTTTTTGTCAGCAACTTTAGGATTTCCTATAGTTAATGTACCTGTCTTATCAAAAACTATCGTATCAACTTTACTAAAAGCATGTATTACCTCGCTGCCCTTTAATAGAACACCTTTTCGAGCTCCATTACCTATGCCGGCAACATTAGATACAGGCACACCTATAACTAAAGCTCCTGGACATCCTAAAACTAAAATTGTAATTGCAAGCTCAATATCACGAGAAATTAGCCAAACTATAATGGCAAAGACTAAAACTACTGGTGTATAGTACTTAGAAAACCTATCAATAAAACGTTCTACTTCTGATTTTGAATCTTGTGCTTCTTCAACTAACTCAATAATTTTACCAAAAGTAGTGTCTTCTCCAACACGATTGGCAACAATTTGAATAGTTCCGTTTTCTAAAATTGTTCCAGCATACACTAAAGAATCTTGCTTCTTGCTTACAGGAACTGATTCTCCTGTAATACTAGCTTCATTTATATGACCTTCTCCTGTCAAAACTGTACCATCAACAGGTACCTTTGCACCAGTTTTAACCAACAAAATATCTCCTACATCAACTTCATCTACTTCTACTTCTTCAAACTCACCATTTTCCATTTGCTTTAAAGCACTTTCTGGTGCCATCTTTGTTAATTCCTTAATTGCAGAACGAGTTTTGTTTAATGTACGCTGTTCTAAGTAAGAACCAAATAAGAATAAGAATGTAACAATAGCTGATTCTTCATAATTTTTAATTATAAATGCTCCAACAACTGCAATAGTAACTAATATATCAATACTAACAACCTTAACTCTTAATGCCTGATATCCTTGAATAGCAATAGGACTAATTCCTAAAATAGAGGCAATAATAAGTGCCAAATTAAAAATCTCTTCATTCTTAAAAACTAATTTGCTAATAAAAGCTATTAAAATCAATATCCCACTAATAAGAGCTATTTGATTCTTTTTTCTTAATATCAACCTTCTCATATTATCACTTCCTGCTTAGGCATGGTAAGTTTTATCTAATTCAGATAAAAGTCTGTAAACAGTTTCATAACTTTCGCATACATCAGAAGGTACTGCATAGTTGTTTGTAATTTTACGTAACTGTTCAAATTCCTCTTCTAAATCTGGCTTATCCATAGCTACTTCTTTGATTTTTATATTAATCTTATCAAAAACTTTATGAACTTCATGAAATTCTGGATGACTTTCTCCGTGAACCCTTGCAACAATAGGTACATACTGTTCTAATATCTTAAGATTAATTTCCTTTACTTCATTAAAATTTAGTTTTTTTGACATCTTATCGCCTTCTTTCTCTTAGTTATTATTTATTATTTATCTTTCTGTATTCATTCTATCAAGAAATATTTTAAAATAAATTGATTTAAATCAATAAAACAAAAAAAATTAGATTTTATCTAATTTTTTAATAATGAATTCTATTTTTTTAATCTTTATTAAATCTGTAGATTTTTAACTTTATCAACTTTGTAAATTAGTAATATCAGTTATATTGCTATTTGTATCATATGCATCTTTAATTTTTAGTATACGGCTAACATGAAATCTACTTACCATCATAATAGACAAAACAATAGTAATTAATAAATAAAAAATAACAAATCCTTTTGTAAACTCATCATATAAATAGCTATTAATAAGTAAAATAGTTGTCATTATAAAGCCTGCTGCTGTAATAGGTAACCCAATAAAATCTTTGCAACTTTCTTGCAAGTTATACCGCGCCAAACGAAATGCCCCAGCTAAAGGGTAAATTAATAAAATAATTGTTATATACCACAAAAGTGAATCTAGTTTAGTTATAAATATAATAACAGGCGCTATGCCAAAGCTAACAAAATCCGCAAAGGAATCCAATTGTTTCCCTATTTTTGATGTTGCATTTAAATATCTAGCTAAATACCCGTCGAACATATCGAATATTATCGCTACAAAAATTAAATAACACGATAACTTTACAGCTGCTAAAGAATTATCTTTTAACATCAAAAAAATAATCAAAATTCCTATAGCCATATTAGAGAATGTAAGTATATTAGGTAGATGCTTTAGTTTTGCAGATTCCACTTTTCATCCCTCCCATCTTCCAAATAAAGGCATATAATAGGCTCAAAAGAATCACAAACCAAAAAGTAATAAATCTAAAAAGTATAGTAATTGCTAATGCTTCACTACTATTTAGCTCCATTAAGATTAACAGACTTGTCATTGTCCCTTCAAAACTACCAAGCCCTCCAGGAAGTATTGGGATCATTCCCATCATATATGATATATATGTCACTTCACTTAAAAATATCCAGTCATAATTAGCTGTAAATAAATTCACAAGTAGAATCATCTTAAGCGGAAACAATACCCAAATACTCAAAGATAAAAGGAATTGCTTATACATTTCACCCTTTATACCTTTTAATGCTTTAATATTAGCCAGTAAAGTAAGCATATAACGATGTAAAACGCTAGTCCATTTAGACTTAGGTACTAATTTTATTATCTTATTTTCTAAAAAAGATGTCCATGCAAACATAGCAATTAAACTAGTAATTATAACTATTAAAAAAGAATATACGACAATCTTTAAAACAATGTTTTGAAAGATTTCTATTTCCCCTGACAAATGGGCAAATGCAAATAAATTTAAAGTAAAAAAGCTTGAAAAACTAACCATTTTTTGAATACTTACTAAGGTTGCAGCTTCTTGTGTTGAATAATTTAATTCATTCTTTAAAAGTACTGCCCGTGTTAGTTCTCCTCCTACTTTTACTCCAGGTGTGATACTATCAATTATTGAACCTCTTGAATTAACATATAACATTTTAAAAAAATTATATTCCCCGCCTATATTCCTAGCAATCCTACACCACTGATAATTAACAAGTAATTGACTAATAATTTGCAAAATCAATAATAAAATAAATGCCAAAAGGGAAACCTGGCTCATACTATTAATAAAAGATAAAAAATCAAACTGCCAAAATACTAGCACTAAAAGAATTCCTACTAAAACTAATCCTATCTTTTTCATTTTATAAAAACTCCTTAAGATTTAACAAACAACGCAGTACTATCTACATTCCTCCAATTGTGAACTGATTTTTTGTAGCAATTAATAAATATTGAATGGTCATTTATATCATAGAATTTAGTTAAGCCCTTTTTGGGTAAACGTACTAAAATCTTTGAACCAAAACTACATCTTTTTTTCATATTACAAAAAACTTGATCCATAGGGCTTACTTGAAGAGCCATATGGATTACATCATAGTCTGTTGGAAATATATCATTTCCGTCACTATGTATAACATCAATATAATCCGCATATCCTAATTTTTCTACTAATTCTCTTGCAGTACGTACAGATAAATTATCATTATCAATAATGGTTACATAAGCTCCTGTATATTCATGTAGCAATATACCACTAAATGGACAGGGGCCTCCTCCTATACATAAAACCTTATCCGTAGATTTAATACTTGCTAAAGATACTTCTTCCTTAACAAGACTTTTATAATAAACAGATGCTATTTTATAAATTGAAATACTTTTTGCTGCTAGCAGTTCTAATAACTTAGTTGCTCTAGATATTGCTCCAACCATTAAAAACCCGCCTTTACAGATAAATCCTAGAAAATTATATAAATATGTGTGCTATTTGATTAATTAATCCTGCTACAGTAAAAGCAGTTACTACCGTAGATAAGCCAATGGACACAGCTACTTTTGTACCAAATTCTTTAGTTAAAATACCAAATACCGATAGACATGGCAAATATAATAGGGCTACTGTTCCTCCTACAAAAGCCTGTAAAGCTGTTAGACCTTCAATAGCTAAAAGTGGAGCCACTGCCATCTCACGGCGGACAATTCCTAAGATTAATGCAATAACCGCATCCTTTGGCAATCCAAGCCAGCCACTAACAATAGGTTCAAGATATACGGCAATATTAGCCAATAAACCTGTTTCTTTTAATAAAGCAGCTATAATAATAGATATTAACATAGGTACTTCTGCTTCTAATAAGAAATGTTGCATACGAATCATTAGCTTCTTACCATATGCTTTAGCATTAGGCAGCAACAAATTAGGAATTTCTATAACCATAGGATCTACTGTTCCTTTTAATACACGACCCAAAATGCTAGATACTGTCACCATAATAACAAATGATAAAAGTATCATTAAAATTAATAACAAGGGCGAAAAACCTGCAAATAAACTTATCAAGGCTCCAGTCTGAGAAATACAAGGAACTGCAAAACAGACAATAGTAGATATAATTAAGCGTTCTTTTTTTGTCGTTGCTGCTCTTGATCCAATAATTGCAGGCACAGCACAACCATAACCCATTAATATGGTAATCATGCTTCCCCCTTGAATTCCCATCTTACGCATTATGTTATCAAATAAAACGCTCAAGCGTGGCAGGATACCTGAATCTTCTAAAAATGAAAATACTACATAAAATAAAAACACGTATGGAAATATTAATGCAATAATCCATTCAAAGCCAATAACAAATATCCCATACTCACCAATAAGAACATTTAAAAAAACTCCTTCTGGTATGAAAGAAGCAAATAAGGATTTAAAAAATGGAACTAAAATATTGTTTACTAAAGGCAATAACAAAACTGCACGTAAAGCCTTTCCTCCACCTACAATAGCAGCAAGAGAAAGAATAATAGCAAAAAGTGCTATTGGAATACCCGGCCATGGTCTTAACATGCTATTTCCTAATCTATCTAAAAAGCTTAATTCACCATTAGTATTTTTCCTGACTTTAGCAGTAATTTCCTTAGCCCTATTCCAAGAATCTAATTCCTCTTTTTCATCTTTTGGGCAACCAGGACAAGTATCACAATGACTACAACTAAATTGAGGATGACTTAAAAGTTTTTGCAGTTCTTCTTTTAGCTCATTAATACCTTCTTCTTTTACTGCAACTGTTGGGATTACTGGTGCTCCTAATTCTTTTGCTAATAAGCCAACATTAATTTCTAACCCATGACGTTTGGCAACATCTAATAAATTTAGAGCAAATACAATAGGGATATTAAATTTTTTTAGTTCAAGACCCAACTTAATATTTCTTTCTAAATTAGTTGCATCTAATACACATAAAATAGCCACAGGATTACTGTTTAAAAAACTAACGGCAACTGCCTCAGCTTCCGATGTGGCTTCCAAAGAATAAATACCAGGTACGTCTATTAAAGTATAAGTTTCATTATTTAATTTTATAGTTCCTTCTGTATAACTAACAGTTGTTCCAGCATAATTAGAACTAACTACATGAATTCCCGTCATATTAGAAAAGAAGACACTTTTTCCTACATTTGGATTACCCATAAGAAGAATTTTATTATGTTTTTCATATATCTTTTCATCGTAGTTTACTTCGTGACATCCAGCCATGTTAATTACCTCCTGACCAATATCTTTTCAGCAATATCTTTTCCAATAGCAATATCACTGGATTCTACCTTAAGTAATACAGGGCCACCCAAACCATGAGTCATCACCTTATATACACATGCATTCTTAATAATCCCTAAACTTTTTAAAATGCCAAGTTTGGGAGCATTGGTAATAACATATTTCATATTGTCTGGTGCATAATAAATACTTTCATTTCTTTTACTAGAGTTGTTATCTTCTTTATATTTGTAATCCTTTTTCACTTTAACCCATCTCCTTATTTACCCTTATATAATAAAACAATAAAAAGTTAGTATACCCTAACATCTTCTTATGTATATTGAATCACATCGTTTAATTATTGTCAATATTTTTGAGCGATTTTTTGAAAACAATTATCATTATCTTATTATGCTTTTCCATTATTAAGTANGACTGGAAAAATATTAGATTTTTAGATAAAACAAGATAGCTGTAAGCTAATTTTTCTTCACAAAGCTATGGATTTATTAAACTAAACAAATATTAAAGATAATTAATTAGTTTTTTGTTAAAAATATATCTAGTTGTAAAAAATAAGTAACTAGCTATAATAATTTGACATCCTTTAGAAAGTCTAGTATACTTGTTTATTAAAAAGGAGTGATTTTACAGTGGATTTTTCTACTGACTCTGAAGCTGTTCCTCCGAATGAGGGATTTAGTAAATTATTCATACCTATTAAATATACAAATAATTATCGCATAACAAATGGCAATCCTGTATTGTCCTTTTTATTGTGCATTTTTTTATTGTTGTAGCAAAAACTAAAATATGTAAAATATGATTAATAATATTTTTATTTTAATCATTCTATAACAATAATATATGTATTTTAGGAGGGTATAATTTGGACGATAATCCTTTGTTATTGTTGCTATTACTGCAACTTGTTTTTATAGGTCTTAATGCAATTTTTGCTTGTGCAGAAATAGCCGTTATTACAATGAATGATAATAAATTAGCAAAACTTTCTGCGGCTGGTGATAAACGAGCCATACGACTTACTAAATTAACAGAACAGCCTGCGGCTTTTCTTTCAACTATTCAAGTGGGAATTACTTTAGTTAATCTTTTAAGTAGTGCTGTTGCTACCGAAAACTTTTCGGATCGCTTAGTAAATTTTTTTGTTAGCTTTAATATTCATATTCCAGCAACTATAGTTAACATTTTATCTGTAGCAATTATTACGATATTGCTTACCTATTTCACAGTACTCTTTGGGGAATTAATTCCTAAAAGACTTGCTATGAAAAATGCTGAAAAAATAGCTCTTGGAATGTCTAGCCTTATCTATGGGGTTTCAAGATTATTTACCCCTGCTGTTTGGCTTTTCACTGTATCTACAAATGGTATTTTACGCCTACTAGGAATTGATCCTAACAGTGAGAGCGAAGAAAATGTAGAAGAAGAAATTCTTATGATATTAGATGCTGGTAAGCAAAAAGGTACTATTTTACCAGACGAACAAAACATGATTCAAAATATATTTGAATTTGATGATACTTCTGCAGGAGAAATCATGACTCACCGTACTGAAGTTTCACTTTTATGGCTTGAAGAAACAGATGAGCAATGGGAAAAAACCATAACCGAAAGCAGACATTCCGTATATCCTATATGTTCAGATAGTCCAGATAATATAGTTGGAATTTTACACACAAAAGATTATTTCCGACTTAAAAATAAAAACCGTAATGAGGTAATGAAAAAAGCAGTACAACAAGCTTATTTTGTTCCTGAAACGGTACGGGCAGACGTTTTATTCCGTAATATGAAAAAAACAAGAAATCATTTTGCTGTTGTTGTAGATGAATATGGCGGCATGAGTGGAATTATCACAATAAATGACTTATTAGAAGAATTAGTGGGAGACCTTGAAGATGATATTTCTATCCCCGAGGAAGCTCCTCCAATTGAACGAATTGATTCAAAAACATGGAGAATTCAAGGTACTGCACCTCTTGATGAGGTATCAAAAGAACTTGGTGTATTGCTTCCTGAAGAAGACTATGAGACTTTTGCAGGTCTAGTTTTCGGACTTTTAGGAAATGTTCCAAGTGATGGTAGCACGCCAGAACTTGAAGAATATGGCTTGATGATAAAAGTTACAGAAATTAAAGAACGTAGATTAGAAAGTGCCTTAGTATGCTTAGCAGAGGGTGAACCACCAACTACTGCAAATAATTAAAACTAAATATAAAAACTATAAAAAAAGCTGCTATTCTATATAAAGTTAGCAGCTTTTTAATTTATTATTTTAATATTATAAAAGCCCATGTAATCTTTTACATGGGCTTATTTAATCAGTTTTGAAAGCCTTTTTTTAGAGCAGCTGCAACATTGACAACTCTTTTAGCCTGATGCTTAACTGCTAATTCTACATCTTCTATCATTTTTACATCTTGATCGATACTTACGCTTGTCCCATAAGGATTGCCACCTGCTCCAAATATAACAGGATCTGTGTAACCAGGTGTTACAACAATAGCTCCCCAATGATACATGGATGTATAAAGGGATAGGATTGTTGCTTCCTGACCACCATGAGGATTTTGTGCACTTGTCATGGCAGTTACAACTTTATTAACTGTCTTTCCTTTTGCCCAAAGGCCTCCTTGCGTATCTAAGAATTGTTTCATTTGTGATGCAATCCCACCAAATCTTGTAGGTGTACTAAAAATAATTGCATCAGCCCAGTCTAAATCGTCCGTTGTTGCAATGGGAATCTCTTTTGTTTTTTCAAGATGAGCCTTCCAAATAGGATTATTATCAATTACAGACTGAGGTGCAAGTTCAGGAACCTTTAATACTCTGACTTCAGCTCCTAGTTCCTTAGCTCCTTCTTCAGCCCATCTTGCCAACTGATAATTAGAGCCACCCATACTATAATAAATAACAGCAACCTTTACATTACTCATTAACATTCCCCCTTTCTATAATATTATGCCACTTTAAGCTATTATTAATATGAAAATTTTAACCTTTATATTTATAATTATTCTCTTTTAATATTAACAGTTCTAAAGTCACTTTACAAGAAATTTTAGTAATTTTTATACTATTTTGTATTTTTGATATACTTTCACTTAACAAATATCTAACTTTATAAAAATAAGAAGGTATAGATACTTTAAAGTAGCTATACCTTCTTATTTTTATTCAATATTTTTATATGCAACAATAAATATTAAACTAAGTTAAATTTCTTAACAAACTCGTCTATTATTTCATTAAGGTTTGGACTATTGATTTCATCTAACTCATAATATACACGAGTATAAGGTTTTTTGATATTTATAACTCGACTTAAGTCAATAGGTGTTCCAATAATAACAGAATCACAGTCCGTATTGTTAATTGTTGCTTCAAGGTCTTTTAATTGTTGTTCTCCATATCCCATAGCAGGTAGAAGAGTACCAATCTTAGGATAAATTTTGAAAGTCTCTGTAAGTTTTCCTACTGTATAAGGTCTTGGATCTACAAGGCTAGCTGCCCCAAATCTTTCTGCAGCAATTGTTCCTGCACCTAAAGTCATTTCACCATGAGTCAAAGTAGGTCCATCTTCTACAACTAAGACTTTTTTACCCTTAATGATGTCAGGATTATCAACTGTAATCTTAGATTCTGCCTTAATAATTTTTGCAGAAGGATTAACTTTTTTAATATTTTCTTCCACTTTTGCAATAGAAGCTGGATCAGCACTATCAACCTTGTTGATAACAGCTACATCAGCTACTCTAAGACATACTTCTCCAGGATAGTAACTTAACTCATGCCCTGGTCTATGGGGATCAACAATAGTAATAGATAAATCTTCTTTATAGAAGGAAAAATCATTGTTTCCTCCGTCCCAAATAATCACATCACAACCGTCAGGATCATTTTCTGCCGCACGTAAAATATCTTCATAATCTACACCGGCATAAATAATATTTCCACGATTAATGTGAGGTTCATATTCTTCCATTTCTTCAACTGTACAGTTGTGTTTCTTTAAGTCATCTAAAGTTGCAAATCTTTGTACTCTTTGTGAATTAAGGTCTCCATAAGGCATTGGATGCCTAACAGCAACTACCTTAAGACCTTTTTCCATAAGAAGTTCAATAACTTTTCTTGATGTTTGGCTTTTTCCTGAACCAGTTCTAACAGCACAAACAGAAATAACTGGCTTAGTACTTTTAAGTGCTGTGTTTTTAGGTCCAAGAAGTCTAAAATCTGCACCTGCAGCATTAACAATAGCGGAAAGACCCATTACTGTTTCATAATGCACATCACTGTAAGCAAAAACACATTCATCTACATCTAGCTCTTTAATTAACTCTGGCAATCTATCCTGAGAATAAATTGGAATACCTTGGGGATATAATTCACCAGCTAATTCTGCCGGATACTTTCTATTATCAATATCCGGTATTTGAGCAGCAGTAAATGCTACTACATTATAAAGCTCATTGTTACGGTAATAAGTGTTAAAGTTATGAAAATCACGTCCAGCAGCTCCTATTATGATTACATTCTTCTTATCTATTTTTGGTTCCCCCTTTACATTAACTATTAATACTATTACATTTTAAATCTAAAAGATTAGAATGTAAAGTCATCATTTTATCTAAAATTTCATTATTTTTGGCCTAACATTTAAAAAAATTTACTATTAATTAGGGATTTTGTTTTTCATCTTTTTGCTTTTTAAAATATTGATCTAGCATACTATATGCAAACCACAAGAGTCCGCCTGTATCAATCAATAAAAATACAGCAGCTAAAATAGCTCTTTTAGTCCCCCAAAAAGCAATAATTGAAACGAGATTAAATATGTTACCAAAAAGAGGAATCCCCGAGCTAAACTTATAGAATTCTTTTTTTCTTAATAGGCAAAAAATAGGATATCGTACAAAAGAAAGATAGAAATTAAAAATACTTATAAATGCTCCTAAAGCAAAAATCCATGTAAAAATCTTAAATTTTATCATATCTTAGTTTCCTTTTATAATATAAATTTTCTCTCTTAGTTTTCAATTTATAATCATTTTATTCTATTATTCATAACAAAATCAATAAAAGATTTAATATAATTTTCTTAATTTTTAAAAATAATTTATCTGTTATAGTGATGACTTTAAAGCAATAATGCCTTTATTGGTGAATTAAAATTAATTTTATTATTCTAAAAAATAACTATTAAAAATATTTTAAGTAAACTTTTATTAATTAGTATCGTATATACAGAAAGTAACTTTAAGTGAATAGAGGTGCTACAGTGAGAATAATTATAAAATTCATGATAAAAAACATTAAAGAAAAAAAATTACGTACTTTTCTAATTATACTTTCCATAACTCTCTCAACAGCCTTATTTTTTGCTTCTAATGCTCTTTCTACTACTCTTAGTGATATGTTCATAAGGCAAATTAGAGCTCAAATTGGGAGTGCACAAATCATCATACACGAGAATGAATTTTCTCCCACTCCTTATGTAAATCCTGAGCCTGCAAAAAAATTAGGAAATAAAATTGAATATGTTATTGGAACCACTGAATTAAATGGCTATTATAGCCCTTCAAAAGATGAATTATTAAATATTAATATCCTAGGATATGACTACGATGAGCTTCAAAAAATGAATCCAGTAAGCCTTATTAGTAGTCAAAACTTAGAGCCCTTTGCTGGTAGAAAAATAATTATTAATCAAGCTTTCGCCCAAAAGCATAATTTGGAATTAGGAAGTCCTATTGATTTAGAAATTCAAGGAACAAAACAACGTTTTCGTGTATCTGCGATTGCCGCTTCAGCAGGTCCTTTAAAAGAAAACGATAAAAACCAACCAGTAATTGTTCCAAGAGAAACTATTTCATCTTTAACAGGTTCAAGAGGTAAATCCTTTTTATTATATATAAAAACTGCTGAAGGAGAAAACCTTCAAGAAATAATCAATGAGTTATCTGTCCTGTATAATCGCTTTACTGTAAGAGAAATATTTTCTGAAGAAGAATTAACTCAGCAACTTAGTACTATTACCGTCCCATTTATGCTCATAACTTTACTTGTGTTATTTATGAGTATATTTATCATCTATACCTCTTTTAAAGTAATTACAATGGAGCGGCTCCCCATTATAGGAACTTTTAGGAGTATAGGTGCTACTAGAAAAATGACCAACCGGGTATTAGTTCTTGAAAGTATCCTTTATGGAATTATAGGAGGAATATTAGGCTGTATCTTAGGCATTATAGTCCTATACGGAATGGCCTTTGTTATAGCAAATGATCCTTATGTACAGGTTGATGTTAGTATTAAATTTACTCTTGGCCAATTATTCCAGGCATCAATCTTAGCAATCATACTTTCAATTATTAGTTCTTTAATACCTATTGCTAAAATATCAAAAATTCCTGTAAAAGATATTGTTTTAAACAAAATAGAAAAAAAGAATAAGAAAAAGATTTGGAAATTATATCTTGGAATAGTACTTTTAGTGGGAGCAATCTTTTTACCTATTATAGTCCCACATAGTCTTGCTTTCATTGTCGATGCAATTTTAATGATAGGTGTTTTTATAGCTCTTATCTATCTCATACCTTATATGACAAAAATTTTTATTAATTTTTTTGAAAGAGTCTATACTTACTTTTTTGGAAATATGGGAATTTTAGCAGCAAAAAATTTAAGAGAAAACAAAAATATACTTAATAGTATATCTCTATTAACTATTGGTATCTCAAGTATCATTATGATTAATACCTTAAATTATTCCATGAATATCGAAGTTTTAGATGCTTATAAGAATCTTACTTATGACCTACAGTTTTATGTAAATGAAATGGATAGAAGAATTGAGCAAATTGTAAAATCTACTCCTGGGGTAACTGGAACTTATGGGATATACGGAAGTTATGACGATATTCAAGTCAAAGATACTGGTCAAACTCTTGGTTATGTACAAGGAATTGACGTCAATAAGTTTTCAGATTATTTTAATCTTAATATAGATCAGGAATTACTTAAAAAATTAGATACAGGTAGATATATTCTTTTGAACTATTCCCAAGGGAAAAAACATGGTGTAAAAATAGGTGATACCCTTACCTTAAATATGAGAAAAGGAGAACGAAACTATACTGTTTTAGGCTTTTTCAACACTCTTTTGTATAATGGCCAGTATGCTATAATTTCTCAAAAATACTTTATAAATGATATGGGACCACAATTTTACGATGAGTTAAGTATTAAAACTTCTATTGACCCCGAAGAAATGGTTGAAATTTTAAACAAAAAGTTTCAAAGAGGTTATTCTAATATTAGTTCTATGAATAAATTAAGAGAACAAAATATGCAATCTAATGCACAACTGATGGGAATGCTCCAAGGTTTCTCCTTTATGACAGTTATTATCGGCATATTTGGAGTATTAAATAATCTTCTTATTAGCTTTATGGAACGCAAACGATATCTTGCTATTATGCGGTCAGTAGGAATGGATAAAAAACAAAATATAAGAATGCTTTTTATCGAATCTCTAACTGGTGGACTTATTGGAAGTATAACAGGACTATTTGGCGGTTTTTTAGTAAACTATGTTATTGAATATTTACTAGCAGCAATGGATATATCTATGAAAATTCACTTTTCACCATCATTATTTATTAGCTCTTTAATAGTAGGTACAATGGTAATGGTTGTGGCTTCCATAAGTCCAACTTTAAAATCTTCAAAATACAACATTATTGAATCTATTAAATATGAATAAATTCTAATTGGAGGTTAATTCTATGAACAATACAATCAAAGATGTTATTGAAGCAAAAAACTTATATAAGTCTTTTCAATTAGGAGATAACTTAGTAGAAGTTCTTAAAGACATTAATCTTAACATCAAAAAAGGTGAATTTGTTTCCATTATGGGACCTTCTGGTTCTGGGAAAAGTACTCTTTTATATTTGTTAGGAGGCCTCGATAAACCAACTTCTGGTAGCATAAAAATTAATGGAAAAGAACTTTCTGTTATGAATGATAAAGAAGAAAGCATCATGAGAAGAAGAGATGTAGGCTTCGTCTTTCAATTCTATAATTTAATTCCTAATCTAAATGTTGAAGAAAACATTATGTTGCCTATTCTCCTTGATGGGAAAAAAATTAAAGACTATAAAGAAAAGCTTGATGAAATTTTAGAAATTGTCGGCCTTGAGGATAGAAGGGAACATACCCCAAGAGAATTATCTGGAGGACAACAACAAAGAGTTGCTATAGCAAGAGCCTTAGTTAATGACCCAGATATCATTTTAGCTGACGAACCTATTGGTAATTTAGACAGCAAAACTGGAACTGACATTATGATCCTTCTTAAAAAAATTAATGAAGAAAAAAACAAAACTATTGTTCAAGTAACTCACTCTATGGAAGCGGCAGAATATGGCAATAGAATTATTAAAGTAAAAGATGGAAAGGTGTGGTATGAATGAAAATAAAAAAAATAACTCTATTTCTTTTAATTAACTCTTTAGCATTTATGACAGCTTGCGGAAATAATAAAATAAATGAAACTACAGCAGAGGCAGCTCCTGTTATAGATAATTTTGTTGAAGCCTTTGGAATTGTTAAAGCAGGAAAGCTCAAAAATATTACATTAGATTTCCCTGCTACTATAAAAAGCATTCATGTTAGCGATGGTCAAAAGGTAACTTTAAATGAATCTTTAATTACTCTTGATCTTTCAAACTACAACAAACAACTACAAGACATAGAATCTGAATACAAAATTGCTCAATTAGAGCTTCAAAGAATCCAAGGAGGAGAAGGTCCTTCAAACCAAAAAGAATCCCAGCGGTTAAAAAATGAATTAGCCAACAAGAAAAAAGCACTTAATAACAGCTCTGATCCAGATCTTCTAAACTTAATGAATGAACTAAATTTAGCTAAAAATGCATATGAAGATGCAAAAAAGGATTATGAAAAACAAAAAATCTTATATAATCAAGGTGCTATTTCAGAATCAGATTTTGAAGATATGAAAAGAAAGCTTGAGCACAGTAAAAATAATGTTGAGTCATTAAACCTTTCAATAGAATCATTAAAAAATATTAAACAAAAAGAAATTAACGAATTAGAAAAAAGCTTAGATTTGACAAGTGCAAATATAAATAGTTCAAATATTGGAGAAGCAATTCAAAATCAAAAAATTAATTCTTTAAAAAGTGAACTTGACAGCCTAAAAGAAAAGATCAATAAGACATTTATTAAAGAAGACAAAATAGTATCCGATATAAAAAATGCTGTTGTATATGAAATAGGATATCAAGAAGGCGATATCATAGATCAAAGTAAAAAAGTCTTAAGTTTATTGGATTTAGATACATTAATTATTGAAGCAAATGTATCAGAAGAATTTATTAAGGATATTAAAATAGGCTCCAAAGTAGATATAATTCTACTAGCTGATTCATCAAAAGAATATAAAGGAACTGTCTCAAAAATTTCTAATATGGCAATTAAAGAAAATGGTGAAACAGTAGTACCTATAGAAATATCCGTTGATAATAAAGACAATTTTTTACGCCCAAACTTTAATGTAGACGTAAAAATTTATAAATAGATTTTTAATAACCCCTTTACCTCTCTGATGATTATAATTAAGTCCAAAAAAGCTCCCCTTCTAGTAAACAGTCTTCTAACTGTCTACAACAAAGGGGAGCTTTTTTTATTAATCTTCTCCTGTCATATCCTTAATTCCTCCGCTAAATGACTAGCCATGAGAGCTTCCAGAAAATCAATAACGTTATTTGGTATTGAATCAACAAATCCCTTACGAGGGGCGACACAAATTGTTCTGACACTTATTTTTCAGCAATAATTTCAATCCACGCCCCTACACGAGGGGCGAC
>JGI24707J26582_10000968_pt1 | contig 22764 bp, 25 predicted proteins | sample BioPla1DNA1_FD_26582 | JGI IMG/M metagenome (IMG submission 26582)
TAGCATAAATTAACTTATCATTTTTAATAAAAGTTCCTGAAACCCTTGATTTGAAAACATTTATGCACCCTGTCACTATTATGACACTAGCCCCTGTTGCAAAATATGCCCCAGACTATTAAATTTAAACTTCTAAGATTTCTTGTTCTAATGAAGATAATACTACTAATTATTAAGATAATTATTTATAAAACCCCTGATTCTAATATACTAAAAGTTTTTTCTTCACAATTAATCTCAGCAAGAACACCATATGGTAATACACACATTGGTTGATTATGTCCAAAGGTCATATTATACACAATTGGAGTGTTATATAAATTATTTTCAATCACTATCCTTTTAATTACTTCTATGTAATCGCTATAATATTTTTCCTGATATGGCTTTCCAAATATGATTGCCTTTGATTTTTGGAGGATTCCTAGTGCTGCATAATTTCTTAGCCAATACAAGAGACTAGTTGGTTCAGGTGTATCTTCTGAAGTTTCAAAGAAAAGGATAGCATCATCAAATGCGGATTCATCAGGCCATATTTTTGTTCCTTTAGCCATCTCAAGAACTTCTATACAACCACCAAATAATCTTCCCTTTACAATACCTTCTCCTTGTAAAAACTCATATCCTAAGTTGTTTTTCATAGTTTTGGGGATGTATTTATTGTCTTCTGTCCATTCAATTCTATCACCAGTCCATTTCTCTGTAGCTGGAATTAAGCCAATAGGATCGTTACTAAATAGAATTTTGTTTAAATATTCTCTAGTATAATCAAATATCTTATTATTTTCAGCTAATTCTGCAAGAACAGAAGGGCCATAAAAACTTGTTAATCCAGCCTTATAGCATATCAAATGGGCTATGGTTGAATCTGAATAACCAATAAATATCTTAGGATTCTTTCTAATAATTTCAAAATCTATATAAGGTAGTATACGAATACTATCATCACCACCTATACATGAAAAATGGCTTTAATATCGGGATTTTTGAATGCATCCATTAAATCCTTGGCCCTTGCTTCAGGGTGCTTATAAATATACTTTGACCCCTTCAATGTATGTTCCATTTCAACAACCTTCAGACCAAATACTTCTTCTAGTCTCAACTTTCCTAGTTTGTATCTCCACAATAAATCTGGATCACCGGCACCACCCCAGGATAGACTTACAGTTGTAACTATATCACCAGCTCTTAGTTTCTCAGGTTTTATTAATTTCATAAAATCTCCCCCCTCGTACTCTGGTCACACTAATTAGCTTCTAATTACTCTAAGTAATTCATGGAATATATCTCTATTTTACTTATGTGTTAGAATATTTTTATTTCTTTTTTTATCTTTATACATAAGCTTATCTATTACCTTTATAGCTTCTTCATAAGATTCTTCTATAAAACTACTTATACCAAAAGATATCGTTACAGGAACAGAAACACTTTCCATGGAATAAAGTTGTTTTTCTATTTTTTCCATAATCTTCTTTGTTTCACCAATATTAGAATATGGTAATATCAACAGAAACTCATCTCCACCAAACCTAACTAGAATATCAGTATCCCTTAATTCACTCATTATAGTCTTGGCAACTTCTTTTAAAACTAAATCCCCTTCACTATGTCCATAAGTATCATTAATCTTTTTAAAATCATTAACGTCAATCATTACAATAGAATATAACTTATTTTTTTCCCTATAATTTTTATCCCAAACTTCTAAAAAACTTCTAGAATATGCCCCTGTAAGTTGATCAAAGTAAGCGAGCCTTTTAAATTCCTCGCGACTTTCATCTAAATTTTTAATTTTGTTTTTTGCATATCTAATTATAAAAGTATAAATAAATACACTTGCAATAATAAAAATAATAATACTTCCTATAAAAATTCTACTAACTACTATGTTTAAGTGGTTAAATAAATCTGATTTATTTATTTTTGTGTAAAAATATTTACCCTTCATTTCATATAGCGCATAGAAATCTGTTTCTGTTTCTAAAATGTACCTATCATCTTCTAATTCTACAATCTTACTATTTTCAAATAAATTAATATGTTTTTTATCACATATTAAACCCGTTTTAATTACCTTTGTACTTAGTGAATCTAGTTCATTTTTAATCATATACACTAAATAGTCATAGGCCATAACTCCTCGATCGTCTATAATTGGTGAATAAATTAATACCATTGACTTAGTCTCATCGAGATAGATAGTTATTGAGTCGTCGGAACTACTCTGCTTTAAATTATATTCTGGAATAGGAAGATTGGCTTTATTATATTTTGCAATAGATTCTTCTCCAACTATTCTCTCGGCATAAGTAATATTATCTAAAGATTCCACACCATCTATATATTTATCTTCCGTATATGCTTTTAATTCTTCGAGTGATCTTTCCCCATCTAAATATTCAGCAATCGCTTTCCTAATCATGGTCCTACTAGATAAACTTTTAGCACCTTCTTCTGCTCTTTCAATAGAGTATTTAAACATATAATAGTTTAAATTTGCAGTCTCTACAAACTTATCAACTAAGGCACTTTTTGATTCTCCAATCATAGTCTTATAGATAAAAAAATAAACAAATAAGATGATTGTTATAACTAAGACTATTGAGATAAGCTTCACTCTACCAAGAAAATTAAGAATTTCAATTTTATTTAATTCTTTTTCTTTATCACTAGTTTTCACTACTTCACCTCTATTAGTTTTTCTAAAAATATCATCTATATTATATTTTCAACAGTTTTATTGACATATGAGATTTAAAGGTACTGAATAACAAATCTATTTAACCATTCTCTCTTTAACTTTTTCTTTACGCTTAAATTGTTCTGATTTTTTTAAGTTTAGCTATTTCTTTCCAAACTTTGTTACTACCTTTAATCAATATAGTTCTACTAATGTGTAACTAACAATAATCCTAATACAAGTATACCAGATATTTGTATTAGGATTATTAAAGAGCCAAAATATTTTCTCCTCATGCACTGCTCACAGCAATTATACCTAATTACTCTAAGCAATACATGAATTATATTTAATTAAAGTTCCTGAAATCCTTGATACCAAAGCATTTATGCACCCTGTCACTATTATGACACCAGCCCCAGTAGCAGCGACAACAAGTCCTTTACCAAAACCCTCAAACCGTGTCTTCTTCAGCTCATAAAGCGCTTCAATTTGGGGACCTCTAGGGCTTATATAATCAACTATTTTGCAGGGATTTAGGTTGTGTTCAACCCTATTTGGTGCGATAGTCTCAGCGGCGATATTTTGACTCGTTAGGGTTCTTGCAGCATCAGTGGAACCGTGCTCACCTTTTTCAATGTCTGCTAATATCCTTGGTCTTCTCCATTTTTTTGAATACCTTCGCATTTCATCATCATCCACGATAATGGAATGGTTGAAGAACAAGTCCTCAAATGTACTTCTGAACCTGTTGCAGTCTTCTGGATTCGTCTTTGAACTGATCCTATAATTCCATTCAATGCCATCTGTCAGAGCTGAACGAGATACATTGGAAGAGCCTATATACATGTCACTACAATCGTCATATTCGAAGATATATGCTTTGGGATGGAAGGATTTATTAGGTACATTATAAAATCTTAAATCAACATTGTCTCCTAAAGCGTCCTTTAAAAGATATAATGCTTGTGGTTGGGTTATATTTAGATAATTACCACATAGAATCCTAATTGTTGTGCCATTTTTGACAGCTTCATTGAAATCGTCGACGAGAAGTCGCACTCCTGATTCCATGAGAAATGCAACTATAAGGTCGATTTTTCTAGCGTTTTTTATGGAGCGCTTAAGCCTTTCGTATAAGTGATCTTGATCTCCTGTTATGCAGTTAGATGACTGAATATATCTTGTCAGGGCTTCTTCCATCTTTAGCAAACCTTTCTATTCGTAGATTCGTAATTAGTTTTTGAATAGCTTTATCCATCATACTCCACAAGAGGTTTTTTAAGTTTTCTTACTCCACCCCTTGGGTTTTCCACATCGCCGAAGTACCTAGGAATGAGATGAATATGTAGATGGAAAATTGTCTGTCCAGCAGACTCACCAATGTTTATGCCTATATTATAACCATCGGGCTTATAAATGTCATCAAGTAGGGCCTTCACTTCAATAATAAGGTTATTCAACGCCAGAATTTCATTCTTGGTAGCATCAAAATAGCTGGAAAAATGTCTCTTAGGGATGATAAGAGTATGTCCCTTGTTAACAGGATAATTATCGTATACCGCAATTGCGAATTGATTTTCGATTATTATGTTTTTATTTATTATGTAATCGCAGAAGATGCATGACTTTAAGGCATCTGGCATTATAGATCACTCCTTTTAGAAGACTGTGTTTGATTAATTATCATAGTATAATATTGTATTTAAGAATATATCATCATTAACAAAAAGCAATAGAATATCTTATGTTAATAATATCATACTTCTATAAAATTTGGGTTTTCAATTATTTATGATAATAACGCTTTACTTACTGCAACTCATAGGATTTGACTATAGCCATTCTTTACATTGACAGAGAATGGAATTGTTTCTATAATGAAACAGGATTAAGAATCTACTTAAAGTAAAATTACGAAAGGAGTGTTGTAAATGTTAACAAAATTGGAAAAGGTGATTACTCAATAATTGAATATTTGGTACTGGAATACAAATCTGCTGTTTTTGAAAATAGGAATTTTTATTACACAGATATGAATGTTATTCCAGTGCGTGAGAAGCAACCAGGCTGATGAGTTATTTTGCATTACAACACTTAATATAGTATCAAATTAACAGCACGCGGTGGCGTGCTTTTTTGATGCAAAAAATAAGGGGACTTGTGATATATCACAGCCAAGGTTGAAAGTGAATTTATGAATTTTGAAAGAAGACTTAAGGTATTAGGGTAACAAGAGAAGCTGTTGAACAGTATGCTTTTGAATTACAGAAAGGAGAAAAGATTTTGAAAACAAAAAAGACAACTTTTGATTATATGAAAAGAATTCGAAATGAATGGATAATCAATCCAAGAACAAGAATACAGGAGAATGAGTTGAATAATAAAAAGAAAAGAAGACAAGCCGAAAGGAAAATGATAAAGGAGGGGATGTTTTTATGAGCAGTGTAAAAGAAAACAGACTAAATGAACATCACCTAAATATTAGAAGGCAGATTGAAAGGGGATATATTATATGGATGCACATATTTATAAAAATAAAATTGCTAAAAGTACCAATATTAATACAAAAATATTAAATGACATTAGTTCATTAATGAGAAAGATTTTTACAGCAATAAGAACAAAAATCAAAGAAATCAATGAAAAAGAAATTCGACTACAGGAAAATCCAGCTAATAACTATTTGCTGGGATTAAGGAAGGATGCGTAATGCTTGGGTATGATTGTTTTAATCGATGCCTTTTACGCCCCACCAACTTATGTTAAAATAGAAACACAATAACATAATTACAAATGGATCAACGTACTGGAGTTTCCACTAATCTATCTGGGTGTTGGAAGGAAACTAAGAGAAGAAATTTCCTTCCAGACCTTGATATGATTAACCACTATACCACCACAAAGGGGCTTGGATGTATTGAACAAGAAAGTTTTCATAGGATTATTGATATTGATTCCTATTCTGGTTGTTACACTGATTTTTTTGATAAGATTGCAAAGCCAACCTGTATCGGGGGATGTTATAGAAGAAGAAACAGGGGCAGTTAATGTACCTAGTATTACAGTGACTCCGACACCTATTGTTCCGCCCACCTTTGCAGAGCTAATGGCCGATTTGGAAGCAGATATACAAAAGGTTTCAGATGAGCGGGTTTTACTTTTAATAAAACAAGAAAATGCATTAGGATATTATTCAAATCTGCTACTTATAAAACGCTATGATGGTAAAGGTTTAGATGCTTCAGAGTTTTATCGGGCGGCTCTTAGTCTTTACTACACAAAGGATGTTCATTTTAGTTTAGCCTCATATTTAATGGAAAATGGTAAGTTGGAAGAAGCTGAAAATGAGTATTTACAGCTCTTACCTGAAGATGTGGCATTACAGGCGCTGATTGAACTTGACACAAAGCCCGAGAAAATCGGTCAGACATATATTAATAAAGGGCAATGGAAAGCAGCTGAAGAGGTTTTAGCACCATTAGTTGAGAACAATACCGATAATCCAGATGCCACTTTAATAAAGTATTATGCACAAGCCCTTGTGGGACAAAACGAACTAAAGAGGGCATTGCCTTTCTACAAACAATTGTATGAGATGGACACGACCGATTCTAACATTGCTTGGTGGTATGCACGTTGTCTTGAATCGGCAGGACAAGCAACCAGTGCGTCTAAAATATATTCAACTATTGGTGAGAAAGGTGCTTATCGCTTAGGTCTTATTTATCAAAATAGTGGTCAAGCAATGCAGGCTGCAGAGGTTTTAAGTGGTAGCAATGAAGCTATTTCACAGTGGAGAGCAGCACGTATATGGGATACAGCTGGTATGACAGAAAAAGCAATTGAAGAATACGCTCGTATCGCTGAAACAGCAAGCTCTTACCAGGATGATGCAGCTTACAGAGCATATGTTTTGGCTAATCGCTTAAGTGGCAATGATACGCAATACGATTTGCAGAATGTGAAAGATGTTCTTGCACAACACCCTGCCTGGATGGTAAGACTTGGGCAGGAGCCTGTATTTCCGAATTTTCAAGAAATAGATTACGATATACCTGATTTTTTAAAACAGGCTGCAGAATACGAGAAAGATGGTTATACCGATGCTGCATTAATAGAAGTATCTATTGGATCTAAAGATACCACTTTACAAGAAAAACTCGCCCTTGGTGACTGGTATTTTGATAGAGAAGAATACTACAACGCTGTTTTGTGGGGAATACGATCCATAAACGACACACCTACGAGAAGAGGCTATGAACTAGCTTATCCTCAAGCATTTGAAGAACTTGTTCTTGCAGCAGCACAAAAGTATAATATTGAACCAGAATTAATATGGGCTGTTGCTAGAGAAGAAAGTCATTTTCGGTATGATGCCGTTTCAGGTGCGGGGGCATTGGGACTTATGCAGATTATGCCTCCCACTGGAAAGGATATTGCACAGCGTCTAGGGGTCGCTATTACTGATAATGATTTACTAAATCCTGAAATAAGTATTAAGTTTGGTTCGTTCTACATCAATTCCATGCTCAATATGTTTGATGGGGATATTGATAAAGCCATGGCAGCATACAATGGCGGAGGTGGAAATGTTAAAAAGTGGATGCAAAGCAGTTTTGGAACGCAAGATGAAGATTTCCCCACAGCCATTACATTCCCTGAAACCCAGGAGTATATAACAAAGGTTAGAAACTCATATCTCATTTACAAATGGCTATATTAGCAACACAAACAACACAGAGGGACGGTTCTTTTGTGTTGTTTGGAGTATTATTAGTGAAGAACCTAAGCTGCAATTAATGTAAATATACCATTATAACAATTATGTTGAACAAGTACGTTAATCGGGTTATAATAGCCATAAAATATAAGCAATTAATATATTTTACGTAAACCAATAATATCGTCAAAACAATTGCCTACAGATAAAAATATGAAAAGGAGCAACAATATGAGGAATCAACAAGTTAATGTTGGAATAATAGGATTGGGAACGGTTGGGACTGGTGTAGCAAGAGTGTTGCTTCAACAAAGGGAACTTTTAGAAACACGCACGCAGGTCCTGTTTAACTTGAAAGCAATATCAGAGCTCGACTGGGAAAAGGAGCGCGATATAGATCTGTCAACTGTAAAATGTACTACCAATGCTGATGAACTGCTGAATGATCCAGATATTGACGTGATTGTAGAAACCATTGGTGGTTTTGAGCCAGCTTTCAGCTTTGTTTCCAAAGCGCTGAAGAATCGTAAACATGTTGTAACTGCAAATAAAGCATTGATTGCAACCCGTGGAAGAGAGCTTTTTGAAATTGCCCAGGAAAATGATGTGAAAATATTGTTTGAAGCCAGTGTTGGTGGTGGGATTCCGATTATTCAAGGCCTTCGTGAGGGACTTATTGCTAATAATATTGAAAGAATATATGGTATTTTAAATGGAACCTCGAATTATATTTTAACCAAAATGCATAAAGAGAATCTTGAGTTTTCAGAAGCACTGAAAGGCGCTCAGGAGAATGGTTTTGCAGAAGCCGATCCTACCCTTGATATTAGTGGGGGAGATGCGGCTCACAAGCTGACCATATTAAGCTCCATTGCTTCTAACAGCTTTGTATCCTTCGAAAGCTTATATGTAGAAGGAATTACAGGGATAACCAAAGTAGACATAAACTTTGCGAAATCTTTGGGTTATACCATTAAGCTTCTGGCAGTTTACCGTGTATTTAATGGTGGACTTGATTTGAGGGTACATCCTACGCTTGTAGAAAACAAACATCTGCTTGCTGCTGTAAGTAATGAAATGAATGCTATCCTTGTTAAGGGAGATTTTGTGGGAAATACAATGTTTTATGGCCCTGGGGCAGGTGAAAGACCAACAGCCAGCGCTATTGTCAGCGATATTGTGGCTCTGGCTTATGACCTATTATTGAAAGACGAGAAATATAGAACCCCAACAATTAAAACAACTACAGATGCCAAGCTCATTCCCATTGATGAAATTACAAACCGGTTTTACTTGCGCTTTTTCACCAGAGATATCCCTGGCGTTCTCACCAAGATATCAGGTGTTTTGGCTGAATATGGGATATCAATATCTTCCATGGTTCAATTGGAGACACATGAGAAAGACAATTATATTCCAATTGTGCTTTTGACCCATGAAGCTTTAGAAAAATCCATGAAGCAGGCTCTGGAAAAGATTATAAAATTTGAATTTGTAAAGGACGACTATTTACGATTGAGAATTTTCTAAAGCTAGGCATTGATCGGTAGTATGAAAGCCACGCAACATATCCTGTTTTATGCTTAAACAACAAAACTGCCAGTATATATGTATTGGCAGTTCGTTATTTTTTCTGTTTAGCTAAAGTAACTATTTTTGTGAATGTATTTTACAGTTTTCTTTTTATAAAACTCTTAATCTCCTCAAGCAGTTCACGACTCCAGAAAGAACCTTCATGGGGCGCATTTTCAACGCGAATCATTTCTGCATCATAATTGTTATCTATTAAGGCATTAAACATGTTTTCGCTCTCACTATAGGGTACTACAACATCTGCATCTCCTTGTAGTATAAGAATTGGAGGATAGTCTTTATTTTTCTCTAAGATCAATAGAGGGCTCATCTCCCTAAACAGTTCCTCTTTGCTTGAAAGCTCCNCACCTGCAAGGCATGTAAATAGTTCTCTACCTTCATCGCTTACAGTATCAATGTATTTAGACAGGGCCAATAAATCTGTAGGTCCAAAGCAATCTACTACAACTGAGACTTTGTCAGAGTAATCTCTATATTCATTGGTTTTATACCTTGGGTCATCACCTGTCAGTGCAACAAGCAAAGCTGTATTTCCACCAGATGATGTACCCCAGAAGCACACGCGCTCAGGGTCAATTTTGTATTCTTCTGCATTTTTTCTAAGAAAGCGTATAGCGGTTTTTGCATCCTCCAAGTAAGCAGGTGCCGGGTGTCCTTCCAAACAGTTGCGATGGGTTATTGTAGCCACGACATATCCCATTCTAGCAAACTCTGAGAGCTGAGGAATTTCAGAATTTACGTTGGGAAAGGTCCATGCACTACCCTGCAAAAAAACTATCAATGGTCTTTTTTGTTTTTCAGTCTCATCTTCATCGGACCATGGTGCAATGATCTGCATTTTTAGCTCTGTTCCTGTAGCGGTTGAAAACACAACATTGGGAATTAAGCTCGCCATACCTTCTAAAGTAGGATTATTCTTCAATACTTTTATTTTTCTATCCATATACGTACCCCCTAATATAGTGCTTACACATTATCATAAAAAACATAAGTTTGTGCATACTTACTTACATATATTGTAATGCATGAGATTTGTATTTACAACGAATAAAAAAGTAAGAGCTCTTTTATGCCACAAAACCAATAATGTTTGAACGCGTTAGCATAGTTGTTTGAGTGAATATTTATCAAAGTATAGTGTCAATCTTTTATATATAGGTGTGTTAGTGTATTTGTTTGAGTAACTAATTACTATATATTGTACTATGTAAACTCAAACTCATTTATTGGGTAGAAAAATTGGAANAACACAAAAGAACCGTCCCTCTGTGTTGAGAAAAATTGGAACAACACAAAAGAACCGTCCCTCTGTGTTGCTCTGTGTTGGAAATTACCCTTGTTTTTATGGTTTAAATAGTGCTAACATATAGTATTAGAAGTAGTAATTGGTTTGTTCAAATTTATCCCATAAGGTTGGTGGAGAATGCGATTTTTTAATTCAACACAGAAGGATATGAGTTTTGATACAGTAGTAGAGATGATTCAGAAGTTTATTGCTCAAAACCCCAACCAGAAATACCGTCTTGCAGTAGGTACAGACTCTCAAGTTAGGGGAGAGTATACTTGTTTTGCAACAGGTATTCATATTCATAGGCTAGGACAAGGTGCATGGTGCTGTGTACACAAAGAAACAGAGAAAAAGAGGTATAATAACCTCAGAGAGAAAATTTCAAAGGAAACAATTATTACTTATGAAATGTTATCCATGCTTGGCGACCAATTGCTTGAATCATTATGTAGGTATACTGAAAGCTACAAAAATTTCGANTGTAAGATTGAAGCTCATATTGATATAGGAACTAAGGGCGAAACAAGAAAACTTATAAGAGAAATGGTAGGATATTTTGAAGGTTCAGGAATTGACGCCAAAATTAAACCCGATTCTTTTGTGGCAAGTAGTTATGCCGACAGATGTAGCAAATCTTTCAAAAAAGATCAAGTTCATAATGAAGCAGTTTAAAATATGGAGTGTTTTTACACGCAATTTGGGTAAAAGCCTTATTTAACAAGGCGTTTACTTTTCTTAAAAATAAGAGTATAATTTATTTATTAGATTATACATACAGAAGATACTACCTATATTATAGAGATAAAATAGAGATAAAAAATTAGTATCTGATAAATTGATTTTACTTTATATGTCTGGGTGATATTGTGTCTTGATGATATAGATTTCAATATTATGAGGAAGGCATGAGAAATGTTTAATAAAAAAATACTAGTCATAGACGACTCAGAGCTTATCCAACGGTTAATTGCTGATATTCTCGGTGAAGAAGGATATGAAGTTTATTCTGCATATTCTGGAGAAGAGGGTTTAGAAAAAGTCGCAAGAATAAAACCCGATCTCATAATCCTTGACATCGTGATGTCAGGATTAACAGGGCTCGAAGTATGTCGTATTCTTAGGGCTGATGTAAGTAACAACCTAACTCCTATTATTATGTTAACTGCCCAGGTAAGTGAGGATGATAAACTTATTGGACTTGAGTTAGGAGCAGATGATTACATAATGAAGCCATTTAATAATCGTGAGTTGATAAGCCGGGTTAGAAATACACTTGTTCGTATTGAAAGAAATCGTTATGCTAATCCGCTAACAGGTATGTGCGGCAATATTGAGGTTCAATCAGAGCTGACGTATCGACTTGCAAACAATTTTGAAATTGCGGTCATTTACTGCGATTTGGATAATTTTAAGGCGTTTAATGATGTATATGGATTTCCAAAAGGTGATACTGCTATAAGGCTAACTGCTGATGTTATTAGAGATGCAGTGCAGAATGTAGGTAACCGGGACGATTTTATAGGGCATATTGGCGGTGATGACTTTATTATTATCACTTCATGGGATAAATATGAAGGCATATGCAAGATGATTATTGAAGACTTTGATAATAAAATAGTTTCTTTGTATAATGAAAACGATAAAAAGAATGGTTATATTATCACTAAAAATCGTTTAGGGAAAGTAAGAACCTATCCAATAATGACTATTTCCCTTGCCGTTGTAACAAACGAAAATAACGAGTATATAAATCCTCTTGAAATTGGAGAGGCAGCAGCAGAAGTTAAAAAATATGTAAAAACTTTTACTGGTAGTAAATATTTAAAAGACAGGAGAGTGCATTGATTGGATAATAAAGTTTGGTCACAGATAAAAAGAGGCTTAAAAATAGCGGGAGACTACCTGGTNGCTCTTTTTATATTTGGCATTTTTTCATCAATTATTTTTTCTATTTTTAAAGAAGATAAGTTGCTTACGGGGATTACAGTCTTTTCATTTATCATTTTTCTGGTTATGTCCTCAATGATGTATACAAGTATGAGTGATACCGCATTCAGAGAAAAACGACCACAATATGACATAAACCCNTCACCTTTTAAAGGNTTTATGTATGGATTTATAGGCATTACACCTCTTTTTTTGGTACAGCTATTATATTACCTGATAAATGTACCCGAGGAGTTTTTGGTACTTAAAAGGCGTATTCTTCAAGCGTTTTCTGCACCTTTGTATTGGCTTGCAAGCATAATTTCCCATGATGAATGGGCATACCACGTTGTGCTTTTAGTTATTCCTATTATTGCAGGTCTTGGATATCTTTCAGGATATCACGAATTCTATATTATTAAGAAATTAAAGATATTTGATAAATTGAGAAAAAAGCAAGAGGAAAGAAGAAAACAGCAACAACCTCAAAAACGAAAATAATATCTTTATAGCTAGTATATGGTCAACCCCTCCTTGAATATGTTAGTACAAAGGAAAAAAAGGACGGGGTGTACTATGATTGTGCTTGTGAAAAAAAGCAACTTAACTCTTATTTTACTAATTTTTCTACTGTCAATTGCATTATATTTTTTGAATTTTGGTGGTGATGCAGCTGCAACCCCGGCATCTTCAATTTCAAGCCTTGGAACTGTAATCGTTGATGCAGGGCATGGCGGTGAAGATCCAGGTAAAGTTAGCTCATACTCTAAGGTCAATGAAAAAGATATCAATTTAGCAATTGCGAAAATGTTAGCTGAAGAGCTAAAGAATTCCGGATATCGTGTAATAATGACAAGAGAAGAAGACAAGCTGGACTACAAAGAAGGCACTACTGATATTACAGATAAGAGAAGACAGGACTTAACAAAGAGAAAAGAGATAATGGATAACAGTGGTGCTGATATAGTTGTGAGTATCCACTTGAATGATTTTAGCCAGAGTCAATACTATGGTGCTCAGGTCTTTTACCCACCAAATTCAGAAGATAGTAAAAACCTTGCTGTAAATATTCAAAATAGCTTAAAAGAGAATGTAGATCCATCGAATAAGAGGCAAGCGTTAGAAAAAACCACTCCTATTGTAATTCTTAAGAACCTGAAGACGCCTACAGTTGTAGTTGAATGTGGTTTCTTATCAAACGAAAAGGAAGAAAAAAACCTACAAACAGATAGTTATCAGAAAAAACTCGCAAAAGCTATTAAAAAAGGTATCGATAACTATTATGTAACCTCTAATAATCCAGGCTCGGATGCTCTTAAAAGTAATGAGGATGTAACGGGTGAGGAAAATCCAGACAGTTTAGACATTAACACAGAAATACAAGAAATAGATGGTACAGGGCAACAATAGAAAAAAGGTGTATTGGAGGGATGCTGCTACATTTAGTGCATCCCTTTTCTAATGCTTTAGAGAAAGAAAATTTATATACTGGAAAGTGTCCATCTTTTCAAGTGTCTCTTATTTAGCGAAGTTATGTTTTCCAATTTTTAGAACTATTTCTCGCGTCCATATCCATTTACTTGTGGCTGTGTTAGGGTTATAGTAGTAAACACAGCCATAAGAAGGATCCCAACCGTTGAGTGCATCCTGCGCGGCTTTGTATGATTCAGCTGCAGGTTCAAGATTTATTTGTCCATCGGCAACTGCATCAAATGCACCGGGTTGATATATTACTCCCGCGATAGTATTTGGGAATCTACTATCTCTTACACGATTTAATACTACTGCCGCAACTGCAACCTGACCAACATAGGGTTCTCCCCTTGCCTCACCATGTATTAGATGGGCAAGGAGATTTACATCCCTGCTGACAGCCGTGTGTTGAGCTCCTGAGGGAAGACCCAATGCCGAAAGAGTTTCAGGACCAACAACCCCATCTACCTTCAGTCCATTCTTATACTGAAAAGACCGTACAGCTTTATAAGTTTGGTATCCAAAGATACCATCTACATTTCCATCATAATAGCCCCATTGCTTCAATTTCTTTTGTATATTTGTCACTTCAGTTCCCCTGGAACCATAGTAGGAAAGAACTGCACTGCTGTATTCAAAGAAATCACGGGTTCCGTCTGTTAAAACAGGATATAACAGGCTTAATGAAATAAGAACAGCAATGATAATTCGTATTACTTTTTGCTTCTGCATATTCTCCCTCATTTCAGTTCATTATAGGAGTATTCTAAAAATCATAATCAAATAAGGCGAGGTTCAATTAAAATTTTGTGCAATATTATGTGTTAATATTCTAATATCACATAGGAAATGTATGGGATCAGACGCCATTTCGTGGCAGAATGTGAGAGGCACGCTCTTAATCGTAACTGTGATAAAATTTACCAAAATGAGTTATAGGGAGGACTTCAAATAAATAACTCCGCCTCTTTAGCAAATCTTTAGATTTAAGAAGCGGAGTTTCGAAAATGAATTGTTAAGTACATTGTTAAGTATTATATGAATGACAGTAATTGTATATCAAGCCCTGCTAAAAAGATGAAAACAAGCAAAATAAGAAGAAAATTGTCACAGTTATCGTCTGTTGCAAGTAAAATAATTAAACCCAATAACAAAATGTCATCGAGTTGTATTTTTTTAAGTAACTCTTTTATGTCTGGAACTCCACCTAAAAAAGCAGGTGAAATTGGGTGTGTATATGAACTTCTCATATAGTCGTCCTTTTCGCTTGGTAAAGGAATATTTAGCAGTTCATTGTTTTCTGACATTATAACAACCTCCCGCTATTGTTCGTAAATACTCTAAGCATACCTGCTATTTTTAGGACGTTAAGGCAGGTGGTACAGCGTTCCTTTCTATGCGGATTTAAAAAAGGTTGTATTGAGCGTAGTAGTTTCATTCGTGAATCTTCTATGCTACCAACCTTGGATAGCAAATCTTGCATATCCCCAAACCAATCAGAATTACGCAATGACAATTCCCCAGGGCTTACCATTAAATTCTGCTTCTTTTCATAGTCTTCGTCGTCTGTTTCCACATTCGGCTCGGAAGTTCTGTTTATGCTATTGAATAATTGACGAATACCTTCCTGTGCTTCCTGGCTATTGAGCATATCAGAAATCTGTCGAATTTTACCGTCCATTTCATCAGCCATGGGTATTCAACCTCCTTTGAAACGTTTTTTAAATACCTGCTTTTTCAGCGAAGTATATCACGTATTTTTCGTATGATTTTATCGCTGTCCTTGCCCAAGACTTGTTTAATTTTCTGAATGTCTGCCTCGGTAATTTGATTCTTATATTCGTTAATATTAATTCCTAGCTCTTTGAAAGTATCTTTATCATATTCATCAAGCTTTTTCATAGTTTCGTCGATATTCACATTTCTAAGCTTTCTCTTCAAATCAGCAGTACTCTCATTACGAAACATGTCAATCCCTTTTTCTATTTTTTTCTTAGTTATTTGTCCCTGGATATAGTTTGAAAAATCAGACATTAAAATCTCTCCTATAAAATGTTTCAGTCTTATTTTATGCTATGAGCCTTGTTTAGGTTACTAATAACCTGTAAAATACAAATATAAGGGGTGATTTAATATGATATATGATTGCATTATTATAGGTAACGGACCTGCTGGAATATCTGCTGCTCTATATACAATACGTTCTAATATGAAAACATTAGTTATTGGAACAGGTGACAGTACCTTAAAAAAGGCCAGTGAAATTGAGAATTATTATGGTTTTTCTGAGCCTATCTCAGGAGAAAAACTCATTAACGAGGGGGAAAAACAGCTAAAACGGCTTGGTGGTACAATACTCGACGAGGAAGTTATTGGCATAGATAAGGAAAATGTTTTTCATGTAAAAACAGCAAAGAATGAATATCAGGCAATCACTGTTTTAATTGCTACAGGTCAAAAGCGTGTTAATATTAGAATTCAAAATCTGAAAAAATATGAAGGTAAAGGCATTAGTTATTGCTCAACCTGTGACGGTTTCTTTTATCGTGGTAAAAAAGTGGGAGTGCTCGGGTATAAGGATTTTGCCCTAAGTGAAGCAAATGAACTGCTCCATTTTACTGATGATGTTACCATTTTCACGAATGGCCAAAAGACCGAGTTTACTCAAGCAGATTTAGTAGGCAAATTTCAGATAAATGAAAAGCACATTTCTTCTTTTGAAGGAGAGGACATTATTGAAAAGATAGTTTTTGAAGATAGTTCCGAAACTCACCTTGACGGCGTATTTATTGCTTATGGTTCTGCATCAAGCATAAACTTTGCTTTAAAAATGGGGATAGTAACTCAAGATCAATCCATCGTTGTAGATGGTAATCAGGAAACTAATATTCCAGGACTATACGCTGCAGGGGATTGCACAGGTATTTTCAAGCAAATATCTGTAGCCGTAGGACAAGGAGCTATTGCAGGGAAAAATATGATTGATTATGTACGTGCCAATCGTAAGTAACATCCGTAGTTTTATTCATAACTTAACAAAGGCTTAACAAAGGCTTGAGGAATAGAAAATTTATAATAGTCACGTGCGTATATTTGTCCGGGTAAAGGCATAGGTATATTTTAGATAAATCCGAGAGGGGTTTGAGATGTGAAAAAGAATATACTTATAGCCATTATAATTATTGCAATCTTATTGATTAGTGGTTGTATGAAAACAACTGATAAAGCAATGCAACAGCTTCAGGAGGATGAAGTAAGTCCAGTAAGTAGTATTGTTTTGACAGAAGCCGATGCACGAAGGTTGAATGAAAAACTACCGGTTACCCTCTATTTTTCTAATCAGGATGGAACCGGCTTGATAAACGAAATACACTACTTGAGCATGGATGATGCAAAGCAGGGAACAGAGCAATTAGCTTCATTACTGGTTAAGGAGCTTGTTAAAGGACCTTCGAATAGTGAATTAAAAGCTACGATACCCGAAGGTGCTGCTCTTAGATCCCAAGTTAAAGTTGAAAATAGGACAGCTACTGTTGATATGACAAAAGAGTTTGTAGATAACCATCCTGGTGGGAAAGAAGCTGAGGAGATGACAATATTCTCCATTGTAAACACACTGACTGAACTGAAAGATATCGAAACAGTTAAATTTCTGATAAATGGCAAAGAACAGAAGGAGTTTAAAGGGAATTTTCGCTTCGATAACGAGTTCCCAAGAAATGAATCTCTAATTGATAATAAACAGAGTTTTTCAGTAATTCCTGATGATGAAGATACCCTGCAAACAGGTGCTGATGAGATATATGAAGAAGAGATACTTGAGTAAAGACTTTTGCGATGTAAACGTAATAAAGGATAGCTGTGCAAACGAGCTTAGAAACTCTCGCAGAATGCCTGTGCAGTGTTATTAATTTCCTAATAATACGCCCGTCTTGTAAAAGACGGGTAATTTCATGTATAATCAGATGTGGTTTTAACAAAGCAATACGAGGTGGAGAATATGAAAGAAAAAATTAAAGTCCTTGTCCTTTTTGGGGGCCAATCATCAGAGCATGAAGTATCAAGAGTGTCTGCTCAGTCTGTTTTGGAGAATCTCGATAAAGAAAAGTATGATATTTTGGCTGTTGGCATTACTAAAAAAGGCCAATGGCTACCTTATAAAGGTGAATATAAATATATAAGCACGGGAGAATGGGAAGAGATAGCACTATCTGAGCTTAGCGGTTCGATGAATGTAAAAGGACCAGTACATACCGTTGCGAATTTCATAGAGAATATTTGTGGTGAAGAGGTAGACATAATTTTTCCAGTATTGCATGGAGCAAATGGTGAAGACGGAGCCATTCAAGGGTTATTTGAACTAGCAGGCATACCCTATGTTGGTTGCAACGTCATGTCTTCTGCTTGTGGAATGGATAAAGCAGTAAGTAAGGTTATTTTTGAACAAGCAGGTCTTAACCAAGGCAAGTATATTGTAGTAAAAAGACAGGATTTAAATAATGGTATTTCCAAAATTCAAGAAAAAGTGAATGATATTATTGGGTACCCATGCTTTGTGAAACCAGCAAATTCAGGGTCATCGGTTGGTATCTCAAAAGTAAAAGATCCTGATAGTTTATTAAATGCTATAGAGATTGCAGCTAATTACGATTGTAAGATTCTTATAGAAGAATGTATAGAGGGTAGAGAAATAGAATGTGCTGTATTGGGTTTCTATTCGCCCATTGCGTCCATAGTCGGTGAAATTATTCCTTGTAATGAATTCTATGATTACGATGCTAAATACGTTGATGACAATTCGGTAATTTGCATACCTGCTAATTTAGACGAGGACACAGTTAAAACTATTCAAAGGGATGCGATTACAGCTTTTAATGCATTGGACTGCTCCATATTATCTCGCGTAGATTTCTTTGTAGAAGATAAAACAGGAAAAGTTATTATTAACGAAATAAATACCATGCCAGGTTTTACAAGCATTAGCATGTATCCAAAGCTATGGGCTGCAAGTGGAATTAGTTATCAAGAATTATTAGATAAACTAATTGAGTTATCACTTTTACGTTTTAAAGAAAACTTAAAATCATATGATAAGTTTAAAGAGATAATGGTTTTATGAGAGGAAATTATAATGGATAATAGGCCAATAGGGGTTTTCGACTCTGGTTTAGGCGGACTGACAGTTGTAAAGGAAATTATGAAGCAACTTCCCAACGAAAGTATTATTTATTTTGGGGATGATGGTAGAACGCCATATGGCACCAAATCTAAACAAACAGTTATTAAGTACACAAGCCAAGACTTAGCCTTTTTACTTTCAATGAATGTTAAGCTTGTTGTAGTTGCTTGTAACACTGTCAGCGCTGTTGCTTTACCCGAGTTAATCTCTGATATTAATGTGCCGGTTGTTGAAGTTATCAACCCGGGTGCTAAGAGCGCATTAAAGAAAACAAAACAAGGTAGAATAGGTATTATAGCGACAACTGCAACCACACAAAGTGGAGTATATGCTAATGCAATAAAGAGCTTGAACCCCAATGTAGAGATTGTTTCAAAGGCTTGCCCGCTTTTTGTAAATCTTGCTGAAGAAGGCTGGTGGGAAAATGATATTGCCAAGATGGTGGCAAATGAATATTTAGAAGAATTAAGGCAAGAAAAAATTGATACACTTGTATTAGGATGTACACATTACCCAATGCTTATAAATACAATACAGGCGGTTATGGGTGAAGATGTTGTGCTTGTAAACTCGGCTAAGGAACTGTCAGTCACACTAAAGAACCTATTACGAGAAGAAAACCTTGAAAGTGCAAATGAGATCGCACAGTACCAGTACTATACTAGTGATAGTGTGGAAAAGTTTAAAGCCTTAGGTGAAATGATACTGGGAAAAGAAATAAAGAATATTAAAAGGGTGGACCTAGATTGTTTTAAAGCCGGGGGTTAATTACATTAGTGAATTTACTTTATTATATTAATTATAGAATTTGTAATTTTATGCTTGTAAATAGGGTAGAAAATGTGATATATAATATGCCTTAGAAGTACAAAACATTTTTGAAAGTGGGACAAAAATTGAAAAAAGAAGTAATGATTACTGTTGATAGTAAACAAGAACATCCTGATAAGGATGCAGATATTATTAATTTCGTTACCGAAGGCTCTTTTTATAAAGAAGAGGATAATTACTATATATCTTATAATGAAAGCAATCTTACAGGAATGGATGGGACAACCACAACATTTAAAATAGAGCCAAATTCTGTAACGCTTATTCGTTATGGAAGTGTAAGCAGCTTAATGGTTTTTGAAAAAGGACGTAAGCATATATCGGAATATAATACCGATTATGGGACTTTTGAAGTTGGTATTATGGCACAGAATTTGTCTGTCGATCTGAATGATTTAGGCGGACGCATTAATGTTGAATACATTATAGAGGTAAACAAGCAGATAGCCAGTTACACAACTCTTGATGTAAAGGTTCAATAATATAAGTATAGGCTTTTGCGATGTTCTTAATAATATGCTGTATAATAGTGGTTACTAGCTTGTAAGATGATAACTAGCTTACATGCATAACTACGTTATACTTTACAGTAACTTTAAATATAAAGCACCGTAAAATGCTTAAGTAAAAGAGGATGGTATAAATGTACAGTATCTATCAGAAAATTAACCAACAAATAGAGATGGTGATAAAAAACGCCATAGATAAAGCTGTGGAAAATGGACAGCTTGTAGAGATTGATTTACCGCAAATCATGATTGAAAAGCCTAGAGAAGAGGCGTTTGGCGATTTTTCAACCAATATTGCTATGCAAATTGTAAAGCAGGCGAAAAAAGCACCAAGACAGATAGCTGAAGTCATTGTACAAAATATTAATAAAGAGGGTACATTTATTAACAAGGTTAGTGTTGCAGGACCCGGATTTATTAATTTCTATTTGGACAATGAATGGCTATATGAGACGTTGAGCCTCATAGATGAGAGAAAAGAAAAGTATGGGGAAGTCAATATTGGCAAAGGGTCTAAGGTTATGGTAGAGTTTGTAAGTGCTAATCCAACTGGACCTTTGCACATGGGTAATGCTCGTGGAGGTGCCCTTGGAGACTGTATTGCAAGTGTGCTTGAAAAGTCTGGATATGATGTAACAAGAGAATTTTATGTAAATGATGCTGGCAACCAGATGGAAAAGTTCGGAATTTCACTAGAGGCAAGATATCTACAGCAGTTAAATGGAGAAGAGAGCATTGAGTTTCCCGAAGATGGCTACCAGGGAGAGGACATTATCGATCACGCTAAAGATTATATAAATGAGTATGGCTCAGCGCTTTTGCAGAAAACCTCTGAAGAGAGGCGAAAAGCACTTATTGATTATGCACTTCCGAAGAATATTAAAAGAATCCACGATGGTTTGGTCAGATATGGTATCTATTATGATTGTTGGTTTAAAGAGAGCTCCCTTTACGCCAGTGAAATAGATGAAACCATGAATATATTGAAAGAGCGTGGTTATTTAGTTGAAAAAGAGGGAGCAATCTGGCTGGATGGTGAAAAAGCCGGTCTTGAAAAGGATGAAGTTTTGATAAGGCAAAATGGATTTCCAACCTATATGGCAGCTGACATTGCATATCATAGAAACAAATTTTTAAAAAGAGGGTTTGACACTGTTATAAATCTATGGGGTGCAGACCACCACGGCCATGTGGCAAGGATGAAGGCAGCTATGGAGGCTATTGGCGTTTCAAAAGATAGGCTTCATATTGTATTGTTCCAACTTGTTAATCTTTATCAGAACGGTGAGATAAGAAAGATGTCAAAAAGATCGGGCCGAGCTATATCGTTAGATGATTTACTTGATGAAGTTGGTGTGGATGCTGCAAGGTTTTTCTTCAATATGAAAACTTCTGGCAGTCACCTTGATTTTGATATGGATTTAGCTGTTGAACAGTCAAATAACAACCCTGTTTTTTATGTACAATATGCACATGCAAGAATTTGCAATATTATTAAGAAATTGCAAGAAGAAAATATTGAAAGAATTTCTTCTGATGAAGTAAACCTTACTTTATTAGTGCAGCCCGAGGAGCTAAATTTAATTAAAAGGCTGGCAGCATACCCAGAAGAAATTACTATGTCTGCGCAAACATTGGAGCCAAGTCGCTTAACACATTATGTAATGAATGTGGCAGCAGATTTCCATAGCTTTTATAATGCTTGCAGAGTAAGGGGCGAACAAGAGGATTTGCTGCAAGCAAGGCTATTTCTTGTGTACTGCACAAAAACCGTTATAAAAAATGTATTGGATTTATTACGCATAGATGCACCCGAAAGAATGTAGGGATAAGTAAAAAGGTATTAGAGTTTAAACTACGATATTTTTGGACATTTATCTAGAAAAACACATGATAAGGAGAATGATTATGAGTCTATATCAAGAGTGGTTAGACAGAATAGAAGAAAATCAAAGCACTGGTACATATAACAGTTTCTTTCAATCGTACCTAGCCCTTGAAACAACAGCGTATGAGCAGATTTTAGAAAACCAACAAAAAACTTTGGCCGGTACTGTGAATCAGTTAGCTGATCAGTTTTCAATGGACACAGTAACATTTGCAGGTTTTCTTGATGGAATTAGTGAGAGTCTTTCAGAGGAAATCCAACTTGAAGGATTAGAAGAGGATTCCCAAATAGAAATAAATATTGATTATGAAAAGCTTTATTATAACATGATGAAGGTAAAAGCAGAGTGGCTATATACCTTGCCCCAGTGGAACAACATACTAACAGAAGAGAAAAAGAGGGAGCTTAGGTCAAAGCTGCACGAAGATAGTCATGTTAGAGTTGAAAAGGTAGGTAGAAACGAGCCTTGTCCATGTGGTAGTGGCAAAAAATACAAGAAATGTTGCGGACGCTAATTAAATGATGCTTTTGCGCCCTATGGCTTTTATTATGTATAATCGCAGAAGCCGCAAAAGCCTTTATTGGGCATTTTGCGATTATAAGTATTTGATTCGCAGTAGAATATGTTGTGGTTATTCATGGGAAGCATGTCATCACATATTCTACAG
>JGI24707J26582_10000973_pt1 | contig 22742 bp, 20 predicted proteins | sample BioPla1DNA1_FD_26582 | JGI IMG/M metagenome (IMG submission 26582)
AGTTTCTTTTGGCAAAATTTCAACTAGATCTTTTTCGATTACAGTTGGATTTTTGCTTTTTGAAAGACCCAGTAGTCTACTAATTCTGCCACAATGGGTATCAACAACGATTGCTGGAATCTTAAAAAAATCTCCTCGTACTAGATTAGCAACTTTTGGTCCGACCCCTGGTAAACTCATAAGTTCATCTCGGTCCTGTGGAACTTTACCATCAAATTCATTTAGAATTTTTTTGGCTGAACCTATTAATGCTTTGGCTTTGTTTCTATATAAACCAATTGTTTTTATTTCTTCAATTGCTTCTTCTAATGTCAAATTAGCAATATCCTCAATATTTGGATATTTTTCAAATAGAACTGCAGTAACACGATTCACCTGCTCATCAGTTGTCTGAGCACCTAGTATTCCACCTACTAACAATTCCCAAGCATTAGAAAAATTTAGAGTCATCTCTTGTTTGCCATAGATGTCTTTTAAAATAGTATACGATTCATTTGCTATTTTTTTCTTTTTCTTCAAAGATAGATCAGTCATATTTATTCTTTCAAATTTATTCTTTCAAAATTAGTTAATTTATTTTCTAAATAACATTAATCAATATATAAAGTTTTTTCAATACTTTCTGCTAAACGCGGACGATAAATTACTGCTCTAACAGAGTCGCCCGGAGCTTGATTATCTATAATTTCAAAATAATGCTCAACACTAGCTATTGGAACACCCCCAAGACTTGTTAGTATATCACCCTTTCGGATGTCACTAACATAAGCTTGTCCATTTACTAAGACTTTGCTTATATAAAGTCCTTCTGGTAGACCAAAAGTCGTGCGCATTTTCTCATAATCATAATCTGAAACAAAAACTAAACCAAGACTGGTTTTAGGTTCTTGATTTATAGAGTTGAACATTCTATTTAGACCCAGTTGTATTTGTTCAGCTGGATAAACAATTGTATAGCGGTCATTTAAAGAACGGTTTTGATCAATGCTGGAAATTCCAACAGCTTGACCACTTGAATTAACAATAAGACAGCCATTTAAATTATTTGGTATTACAGCAGAACTTTTTAACTTTTGCATACTAAAATTTTGTTCAGATACTTCTGCAATTCCTATCTCCATCAGAAATCCTGGATACAAACTGCCTTCTCTAGAAAAAATTTCTGGAAAACCTATTCCTATCAATGGTTGGCCAACATTGTATTCAACATTGCCAGCAAGTTCAACAAAGGGAATTTCGTTTATGCCTATGCTTGCTAGGTCTGCCTTAAATAAAACCAAATCTGTTTCTTCACAAACATTAATTAGATCTAAATCTAATAATTGCAAGCTTTGATTTGTTAACAATTTTAAAGAAAGATCAGGTTTAACATTTTTTGTTGTTTGATTAAAAGCTTCTTTGATATGACGATAAGTTGTTAAAAAATATCCATCTGCAGAAATAAAGAATCCATTGCTAATCATCGAATAGTCAGGGCTTGAGTTAGGGGCAGTAGATGAACTGTATATTGCACCAACTTTATTTGCAAAATCAGTATATATTTCTAGTAGAGGTTTTTCACTAAATGTTTTAAACGAAAATCCTGTAACAGTTTGAAATGGGAAAAACTGAACATCATCTAAACGAAGCTCAGTAGCAGCACTTGGATCAATCGCTCCTAAATCAGCATTTTGGCTTTCATCTAAATTTTCTTCAGCCGATGTTGCTGATTGTTCAGAAGGATCTGCTGACTCTAATTTACTAGAATTTTCTAAAGTACTAGTTCCAGATTCAATTACACCACCTTGTTCAGGTTGCTCTCCATCTGTTTGAGTGATATTAGTCTGATCAGTTTCAGCGGCAAACATTTTTCCCGGAGAAATAATAAAGACTAAAAATATAGAAATAACAAGAAATAGTAGAATTTCAAACGTGACTTTTTGTTTGTACATTAGCGTCTCCTATTCTTTTCAAGGCATTAAATTTTTCTACCTTTTGGTCTAGCTAAAGTAAAAGTAAATCGTACCCCACCTAGCGAACTATCACCTACTGAAATACTCTGACCATGGAGGGATAAAATTGAACGAGCTATATAAAGGCCCATCCCAGATCCATCAGTATTACGACTTTTGTTAACTTTATAAAAACGATTAAAAATATGTTGTCTGTCTTCTTTGCTTATTCCTTCTCCATTATCCTCAATAGAAATTGAAATATGATCTTCTCCCTTTAAAATAATTTCAACCCTAATAAAACCAGATTCTGGCGTAAATTTAACTGCATTACTTAAAATATTATATATCACACGATGAATCGCATCCCTATCTCCTAGTACCGAGATTTCATCATCAGATAGACGAGAATCTACATTAATATGAATAGACTTATTGTTAATCATGGGATCTAAACTCGAGATTACTTCTTGCACCAAAATTTCTATATCAAAAACACCTTGTTTTAATTCTTGTTGTTGATCAATTGTAAAGGTATTAAATAAGTTTTCAATTAGATTTTGAAGACGCTCAACTTCTTGATAAACAATATTTAGATAATGATCACGCTTTTCATAAGGGATAGTTCCATCCTCTATTGCACCCAAGAATCCTTTAATAGATGTTAAGGGTGTTCTCAAATCATGCGATATTGAAGACATAAAATCGTTGCGTTCATTTTCTTGTTTTTCCCATTTCGAAATCATTGTATTCATTGTGCGAACCAAAATCATTAGATCATCCTCTTGATATTCAGATGATTCATGAATATACATGGGATCTTCATCATTTAGAACTACTCGTGTTTTTAAATTTCCATGATAAACTTCTTCTGCAACTTTAACAATTTTCGAAATTGGTCTCGTTATGTTATTAGAAAGTAGAATAATTACAATCACTGCAACAACAAAAGCAATTACAAAAGAAATCCAAAGACTTTTTTCTGCCCTAATAAATGAAAATGCATTTTCTCCTAAGGAATAGTGTAAAATTATTTCTCCGCTATAGCCATAATCACTATTTAATGGATAAGAAACACTTAACCACTCAACACTATCAGGTAAAACTTCATAAAAATCTCCGATTACAGATTTGCCATGACTTGAAATAGAACCTGTGTTTAACATCTCAGGTTCCAAATAATAAGTATATTCAAAATCATCAGCTGTTCTTTTTAGAGACTCTCTACTTCTATTAGGTAAGGAGGAATAATAAATAATTCCACCTTCACTATTGATTAACCAAATAATACTTTCAGTTGATTTTGCAGCAAATGCTAAATAATCCTTTTCTTCAGCAGAAATCAGGTTTACATATTGAGAGTCCATCCTAGTCTCAACTCTTTCGGCGGAAGCTTGAGCAGAACTTAGAAGCTGTATCTCTAACTGATCAACTCTAGCTCTTGAATTAAAGAAAGAATAAATAACTGCAAGAACAAAAAGGATGAATAATATGGTAAAAATCATCCCGAATAACGTTTTCCTATAAATACTTAATTTATGAAAAGATTTAGTCTGTTTTTTCCTTGGCTCAATTTTGCTCATACACTTCGAATTTGTAGCCTACACTCCAAACGGTAACCAAATCCCAAGCAGGATGTGGATGTTTATCTAGTTTTTCACGTAACCTTTTTACATGAACATCAACTGTCCTTGATTCACCAAAATAATCGAATCCCCAAATATTCTCCAGCAATTGTTCACGATTATAGACATGATTAGGATTAGAAGCTAAAAAATATAGAAGCTCTAACTCTTTTGGTGGCAGTGAATACGATACATCACCAATTTGCAATGTATAGTTATTTTTGTCCAAAATAAAATCTGGATAAACAATGATTTTATCGTCTTTTGTTTTTTCTTGAGAATTTTGATTTGAGTTTTGATTTTCTCTATTAACTCTTCTTAAAATCGCTTTGACTCTAGCGATTAATTCTTGTGGTTCAAATGGTTTGGTGACATAGTCATCTGCTCCAAGCTCTAGACCAACAACTTGATCAAGAGTATCACCCCTAGCTGTCAGCATTATTACTGGAACATCAGAATCTTTACGCAATTCACGTAAGACATCAAATCCACTCATGCCCGGCAACATTAGATCTAAAATGATAAAGTCTGGATCTTGCTCATCAATAATTTTTAAAGCTGTGTCACCATCTAAACACGAAATGGTTTTAAAACCGTCAGCTTCAAAATAAATCTTTACCAATTCATTTATGTTGGGGTCATCATCTACAATTAACACTTTTGTCATTACTTACCTTTATTCTAATTTCTGATTTATTCTTAGTTATCTTCGTTGTTTTGAGAGTCAGGTGAATCATCATCCGTCATAGTTTGTAGTTCTCTAGTAAAAGACTGTAAATCCTCAAACTCCTTATATACAGAAGCAAAACGTATATATGCTACCTGATCAATATCTTTAAGGTGAGCCATAACCTGTTCGCCGATTTCCTTTGAGGGTACTTCTTGACGATGAGTATTATTATTTAATGTTTCAATTTGAGTAACAATATTTTCTATTTGTTTCATCGTCACTGGTCTTTTTGTGCAGCTTGTTAAAATTCCTTTTATTAATTTATCACGTTCAAACGGTTGTCTACTTCCATCCTTCTTGATGACGAAAAAGTTTGCTTTTTCTACTTTTTCATAGGTGGTAAATCTCTGCTTACATGCCAAGCATTCGCGTCGTCTACGTATGGTTTCGCCATCATCTATTTGTCTAGAATCACTAACACGATCTTCTGTGTGACCACAATAAGGACATTTCATAATAGCACTCCATTTCAATTTTTATTTGCATTAAAAATAATAAAAAATAAATTATTTCAAACTGTAAAAAGCTTTTTGTAAAGTACCTTAATATTGGCTTTAGGAAGTAATCATGCTCAAACCTGTATAGAATTATAACATTATTTCTTTGGCAGGCACAATCAAAAATATAAAGCCCGCTTAGTAGCAGGCTTTTGAAGTTAATATAAAATATTAATCGTTTTCTATTATTTTAAATTAATAGCAACATAGTCTAGTTCACCATTTAAAAATTCAAACCGATAGCTTGATTGACCAAAATACTTTTCTGAATCAACCATATACATAAGTTTTCTCATGTGATATTCGTGTTCTCCATCCCCTATACATTCATCTATTTCAGTTGGTTCACCAGCATTTGCAATATTTCTTTCTCTAAATGGTACTCCATCATCTATCATATCTTGTAAAGTACTAACACCCAGAGTATATACTTTACCATTCAAAAAAGCCGATTGTAATTTAACAATCGGCAATAAAAAATCTTCTATGGAGCTGATAATTAACCTAAAATAAAGCCGGCTTATTCGTCAAAATCCTCATCATCCTGTAAAATCCAAGGTAAGATTCTACCTGGACGAGTTGTTTTTTCTCGTTTTGGTTTCTCTGATTTAGGTTGTTCTTCTAAAGATTCTGTCCTTTCAGAGGATGTTTTCGTATCTTCAGACACACGATTAACTAGATCTGCAACTTCATTTTCTTCTTCCTCAATATTTCGTGAGGGTGCAGGAGTTCTAGCAGAGCTAGTTTCGGTCTCAGGCGAAACCTTTGGTAAACCAAATCCTCCATCTTCTCTATGATCATGTCCATTTTGTGACTCAACCCGACGACGGTTTAACTGGTCCTTACGCTCTGAAGTTCTTAAAAAGTCAAAAGCAGCATCATTTTTTTCTTTTTTCGGTGGAGCTGGACTTTCACGTCTTCGATCGTAACCTGCATAACTTACTTGACCACCACGGCTTTGCGATGATGTCTGAGCAAAACCACTAGCAATAACAGTGATCATAAGTTCATCATTTAAATTTTCGTCAATAACAGCACCAAAAATAATATCTGCATCAGGCGAAGCGGAGTCTCTAACTTGTGAAACAGCCTCGTCAATCTCTTTAATTTTCATATCCATACCACCAGTGACATTAACAATAACGCCATTTGCACCGTCAATAGTTGTGTCTAAAAGTGGACTATTGATTGCCTGTCTGATAGCCGTTGCAGCTCTGCTTTCTCCAGATGCTGAACCAATTCCCATATGACAGATACCTGCATTAGTCATGACTCTACGCACGTCCGCTAAGTCTAGGTTAATAAGACCAGGTACTGCAATTAAATCAGATATACCTGTAACCCCAAAGCGTAAAACTCGATCTGCTAGACCAAAAGCTTCATTCATAGTTGTATCTTCACTTGCAATTTCAAGCAATTTATCGTTTGGTACAATAACCAGAGAGTCAACATATTGTTCCAACTCACGAATTCCCTTCTCAGCATTCTGAGAACGTCTTGCTCCTTCAAAACGGAAAGGACGTGTTACAACTCCGACAGTTAAAATCCCTAATTTTTTTGCAATTTGTGCAACAACAGGAGCAGCACCAGTCCCGGTACCACCACCCATACCAGCAGTTACAAATAACATGTCTGAACCAGCAATCGCTTCTTCTATTTCCTCAGCAGATTCTTCTGCAGCTTTTTGTCCTATTTCAGGATTTGCGCCAGCGCCTAAACCACGCGTTACTTTTTCGCCAATTTGTATAATGACTTGCGCTTCTGATCTTTGTAAAGCCTGAACATCCGTATTTACAGCTATAAATTCAATTCCTTGAACAGCGTTTTCGATCATTCTGTCAACAGCATTACATCCACCACCACCTACGCCAATAACCCTAATTATTGCACCTTGATGTTCATCCATACCAAAACTCATATTATAATCCATCTAGATTCATAGCTCCTTTCGAACTTTTAACACGTTATGACAAGTTTACTTCTTGTTTATTTATTGTTTATTGAGTAACATATTTTCTATTATGTAAATAAATGATAATACTAATTTTACACTAATAAAATAACTACAACAACTCAAATTATTACATTTCCTTTGCGGTAATTACAACCTTATTAACCTATCATTACAAGATTCTTTTATTCAATCTACTACAATTTGCTCTTTTTAAGCAACCTTACTACTTGATTTTCAAACAAATATTGATGCCATTATTATTGAAAGTCTGATGTTTCGATTTCAGTACTTTCTGTTTCTTCTAATCCAGCACTTGTGTCTAAATTATCGTCGTTATTATCATCTAAATTTTCCGTTGGATTTTCTTTTATATCTAATCTGTAACTTTCACGGAAAGTTTTATGCTTACCTCTTAAATCAATAATGCCTTGATTAACATTTGATAAAGTACCTTCATTAATTATCTGCTTTAACCAAATAAAATCAGAAACTAAATCATGCGATCTATCAGATTGGATCAAAAACTCTTTGTCGTCTAATTGCAGAGTCAAAAAAATCTCTTCATTGATTGTTGCTTCTATTTTTTTAACATTGTTGATTAATTTTTCCCCATCCAACAGATAATCTGCTTCAATTAAGGCTGTCATTGCATACATAGCATTAATCAAATATTCTTCTTCTAACACTTCAATTCTTTTTCCTACCGTAGCATTTTTTACAACAATGCCTTCAATAATTGGCAATGCATCTGGTAATGTTTTTAGTAAAGAAACCACTTCACCATTACTATCTATGGTGCAATATCCATCAGGGATTTTAATAAAACCGATTTCTATTTTTTCTTCTACTTCAAAAGTAATTCTGCTTGGAAAAGAAAAATAAATTTTTATATCTTTTACTTCTGGGATTTTACTTAATACTTGTTGCTCTGCATCACTATATGTTCCAGAAAAAAAATCCTTTAAACTTCCTCCCATGCCAGACAAAAAATGTTGATTCTCGCTGATTCCAGATGCTGCATATATTTTTTCAATTGGAATATGATTTACGCCATGGATTTCAATCTCTTTGATCCGAAAAATTGGCAAAGTCAAAAACAAGGTTAATAGTAAAAGTATGGTCGTAAACAATAAGGGTAATTTTAAGCTTTTTTTGTTTGTTTGATTTTTTTTTGATTCCAAAACAATCTTCTCCATTACAAGACATATTCAAACAAAGTATCAGTTATTGCTTTTGCAGAATTTGGCATAGCATTTGCCTTTGACTTTTTTTCCATATCATAAAGGATTGAACGATTTTCTATTAAGAATCGGATTTGATCTAATAAAATTCGTCCATTAAAATCTTTATCCTCAATCAAAATTGCTGCATCATCTTTGGTAAATGCCATAGCATTATGATATTGATGATTATCTGCTGCATGAGGATATGGTAAAAAGATCGTTGGAGTACCCGTTGCTGCCGACTCAAATGCCGAAGAAGCACCTGATCTACCTACATAAACGTCTGCTGCAGGCAGCCATAAGGTACTATCTAAATACTCTGCTAACCAAACATCTGTTAAATTATATTCTCTTAATTGTTCAACCATGTTTGAATAATTTCGCGGTCCTGTACTAATAGATAACATTACTTCGGGATATTTTTTCTTCATTTTCTGCCAAAGATTTTCTTTAAAAATATCTAGAACAGCTTTGTTTATTTTTTTGGCTCCCAAACTGCCACCCATGATTAAGACTAAAAATTTATCCGAAGGTACATTTATTTCTTTTCTTGCTTTTTCAGAAGTCATTTCAAAAAATATCTTTTTTATTGGATTGCCAGTATAAACTACATTTTTTGCAGATTTAAAATGTTCTTTTGATTTTTCAAATGATATACAAATCGCAGATGCATTTTTAGCAAAAAATCGATTGGCTCTACCTGGNAAAGCATTTTGTTCGTGAATTAAATATGGAACTTGATGTCTTGAAGCNGCAAGCAACAAAGGTCCACAAACAAATCCTCCTGTACCTATAACAGCATCTGGTTTTTTTTCTTCTATTGCTTTGACACAAGTTTTATAACCGGATATTGAAGAAAAACCGAAAGAAAGAACTTGAGATATATGGCTTGGTAAACGTCCTGCCTTAATGACAATACGGTCATAACCTGCTTCTTCAACCATTTTGTTCTCCACTCCATTTTGGGTAACAAAGAAGGTAAGCTTGCTATTTGGCTCTCTTTCTTTGATTGCTTCTGCAATAGCAAGCGCTGGATTAACATGACCTGCAGTACCACCACCAGCAATAAAGATTTGTTTACTCATTGTGTGGTCCCCCCGGCATTTTTTGCACTCCTAGCATATTTTTGGCGGTCAAAACTTTCTTTTAAAGTCTTATGTTCACGTTGACCGAATTTTGAAACACATAATACCATACCAATTTCTATAATAAAAATGATATTAGATGTGCCACCATAACTAAAAAATGGCAAAGTTATGCCAGTTGCAGGTACAACTTTGGCAGCAACTCCTACATTTAAAATAACTTGTAAAATAATTAAAAAAGAAAATCCCCAAGCAATCAGAGCCGAAAACATGTTTTTTGCGTTTAAAGCAATTCTTACACCAAGAAAAAATTGGACAAAAAATAAAATAAGTACTGACATTGTACCTAAGTACCCAAGTTCTTCAGCAATTGCTGGAAAGATGTAATCATTATGAATTTGAGGTAAATAATTATATTTTTGTCTGCCTTTTCCTAAACCGACCCCAGTTAAGCCTCCACTTCCCATAGCAATTTCGGCCTGTCTAGTTTGATACGATTGATCTTCTGAAACAGCTTCTTCATCAGCAAAAGTCTCGATTCTTGCCTTAGAATGAGCAAATCTTTCACCCACAGCTTCTATTAAAGTTTGACCATCATTGATGTGTGGGAAGATTAATGAAAGTAATAAGATACCAGCAATGAGAACTGGTAACAACTGGATAATACCACTAATCCAAGTTTTCCAAGGTATTTTAGCAGCAACAAAAACCATAAAACAAATACCTGCAAAGATTAATGCCCCTGATAAGTGCGGTTGTGCAACTATCAAAACAAACCAAACACCCATTGCAAGCACAGGTCTTAAAAATAAAATCCTACCATCTAACCAAAACTGACGCAGCGGACTTTCGGCTCTATATTTTCCCATAAATCTATCTTTTCTTATTTCAGAAAAATAACCAGCTAAAACAAAAACTGCCATAAATTTAGCGATCTCGGATGGCTGGAACAAAACACCAAAAAGATTTAACCAGCGTTGTGCTCCCATTTGCTCAGTGCCTGTAACAAAAACTAGCCCTAAAGCAAAAGTTGTGGCTATATAGCCTCCAACAAAAAAAGTTTTCTTTTGAAAAAAATCGATTGGTACAAAATTTGCACCAACGATAGCAACGCTCAAACCAATTAAAGAAAATATTGCTTGGCGGATAAAATAATAACTCGGATTATCATCTTGGGTAGCAAAGCTTGTACTCATACTAGCAGAAAATAACATAATCAAGCCAAAACATATCAGAATCAAACTGACTAAAAAGTATGAATAATCCATCCTGCGAAAAGTAGCCATATCTTTAAGCATTTGATTATTTATTTCTGAATTATTTCTTTCAATATCTTTACGGGCTGACTCAACTGTCAAATTATATTGATTATTGTTATTTGTTTTGATTTGATTCATTTTTCACCCTATTTATTATCTAATTTTAAATAATCTGTTAATTACAATAATAGTAAAAGTAAGCTCAGCCCACCACAAATAAGAGTAAATACAGAAAATCTAGTTACAACTTTTTTTTCTGTCCAGCCACTCAATTCAAAATGATGATGCAAAGGCGCCATTTTAAATATTCTTTTTCCATTAGTTAGTTTAAAATATATTACTTGAATTAAAGTAGATAATGCTTCAAGAATATAGATTAATCCTAAAAATAACATTATCCAAGGAACCCCAGCTAACAAAGCGATAACTGCAAAACATGCACCTAGTGCTTGAGAACCTGTGTCCCCCATAAAAATTTTGGCAGGATTTTTATTAAAGGGCAAAAATCCTAAACAACCCGCTGCTAAAGCCAAACAAGCAGCAATTAGATAAGGGGTTTTCATGTCTTCCTTAAAAACAATATAGAGCAAAATAGCAAGTGAAAGGCTGGTAATTGTCATTAAAGTAGAAACTAATCCATCTACTCCATCAGTTATATTGACAGCATTTGCCATAAAAAATAAATACAAAATGATAAAAATCATATATAGATATTTCCAATTTCCGGTAACTAAGATTCCTTCTTCTATAAAGGGAATATGGATAATTATTTCAAGGTTTGAAAACCATAAATACCAGACTGAAAATGAAATACAAACTGCTAATAAAAAAATTGTTTTTTGGAGTACAGATAAGCCTTCTTTGTCTACTCTTACTTTGATATAGTCATCTATGAATCCTACTAAACCAAAAGCCAAAGTTAATAACATGATTACACTGTAAATAAGCCAATTTGGATTAATAATTGGTAATATAATTGCGGATAAACCCATTGGAATTAAAAAAAACAAGCCTCCAAAAGTTGGAGTGCCACTTTTTTTAAAATGTGATTTTGGACCATCAGACCTAACAGTTTGCCTTAATTGCAAACGCCTAATAATAGGCAAACCAGTTCTGCCCACAAATAAAGTCAAGATAAAAATAACAAGCGCATTTAGCAAAATCATAGAAAAAATTACACCTGACTTTCAATTAAAGCGGAAATATTTTCCATTCTATAACCTCTCGATCCTTTAACTAAAATACAATCATCTTGTTTAATCTCTTTGATGACTTCCGCTGCTACTTCATCAGAAGTTTCATATATTTTAATTGGGATTTCAGGATTAATTTGTTTAACTGCTGTAGAGATCCATTCACTCTCTGTTCCAACTAAATATAATAGGTCTATTCCTACTTCAGCTATTCTATAGCCTATGTTTGTATGTAGATCTTCAGCATATTTACCTAATTCTTTCATACCACTAATGCAAGCAATTTTCCTGCGGTCGCCAGCAAGCATTGATAAAGTATCAAGAGCTGCGGTAACAGATTCAGGGGATGAATTGTAAGAATCATCTATCATTAAATAATTGTTTTTTATAACCATTCTTTGACGATTACCTGTATTCGTAAAATTCTGAACACCTTTAACAGCTTCGTCCATATCAAGTCCAAGCGCATAAGCAGAAGCTAAACCAAACAAAGCTGCTCTAATCAAATATTTTCCAGGTGTACTGATTTTTACTGGCCAGGCAACCTCCGGATCCAAACTAGTTTTAGCAATAAAGGAGGTACCATCAATACCAATTTTGATATCTTCAGCCCAAAAAACTGGGAACTTTTCAAAATCTTTACCCACTTCTGTATATTCATTACAAATACGCCAAACTGTCGTTGTACTCTTGAATTTCAAAGCCCAGGCATTTAAATGAGTATCTTGACCGTTGATCAAAACAATACCATTACTTTTCATACCTGAAATAATGTCTGTTTTTTCTTTTAAAATAGTTTCACGGCTACCCAAATATTCAGCGTGACTATAGCCTACACCTGTAATGATTGAAATATCAGGCTTGGCAACTTCACTTAAAATTTTTATTTCACCGCGATGATCCATTCCCATTTCAGCTAGTATAACTTCATCCTCATCATCTGCAGAAAGCAAGGTTCGTGGTAGACCAATTTGATTATTTTCATTCTTGGAAGTCTGATGTAATTTTAATTGTGTTGCTAAAATAGCAGCAGTCATCCTTCTAGTCGTTGTTTTACCAACACTACCAGTGATACCAATAAGGGAGGCTAGAAGAGTTGATCTATAACCTTCTGCAATTTGTTGGTATGCCTTGAGAGTATCTGGTACAAGTAATAAATCTGGTATGTTTTTTCCATGCCTGATGTCATTATAAAGGGCCATTGCTTGTTCGCTTTCTTCATCAAGGATAAGCATTTTTGAACCTTTTTTAATAGCTTGATTTACAAAATCATGTCCATCAAAATTTTCTCCTATCAAAGCTAAAAATACTTCACCAGAGCGTAAAGTCCTTGTATCGGTTGAGATTCCACGATAAAATCTCTCGCTATGTTGTTCCGCCTCGGGAGTTTGAATTAGCAATCCTTGAGTCCAAGTTTGCAATTGTGCAGGTATTAATCTTGGCATATGTCCTCCTCAAAATCTTATTATTTTTTAATCAGCGGAAACCGATTCCAAAACAATATTTATTATACTTCCTTTTTGCACTGAAGATGCNTCATTACTATCTACATNTGCAGCTTCTTCATTATTTTCATTCATATCTATTTCTTGTGTTGTGGCAGCATCTTCTGTCAAAAATCTATAATCAATCATTATCGATTGTGAAACTGCCAAGCCCGACATATCTCCGGTGAAATTTAATGTAACTCCAGCCTCTTTTGCAACCAGTATACACTCATTAAAATTCTTACCAGAAAAATCTGGTACATCCACTAAGTCAAGCTCGATTCCACCTTCGGGATACACAAATACATTGCTGCCATAGTGCATAGGCGTTCCTGCCAAAGGCACCATAGAAGCAATCAAATCTTCTGGCTTCATATCTGTTGTTCCAGGTACNACATTTAGAGACATATAGTTTAATCTATTCATAGCCCCTTCTAAAGATTCTCCTTGAAGTTCTGGCAAACCGACTCCTTCTTCCATTACATTCATTTGCTCATCTGTGTATTCTCGCTCAATATTAAGATGATCTAACGTAAAATCAACCATACCTGATACATTATTTACTAAAGAGTTACTATCAACCGTTCTGCGGGGGGAATTCATGGCTACAATCAAAACCAAAATTTCAGGATCATCCATTGGCGCAAAACTTGCATATGANAAGGTTAAAGCATTAGTTTGTTCATTCACTGAGGTAGATGTTTTACCACCTAAATCATAACCACTTGATACTCTATTTAAGCCTTGTAAACTGTCATTTCTACTTAAAAGCTTGTTGACTCGATCCGAAGTTTTTTCAGAAAAGACACGTCTTTCAATTTGTGGTTCAAAACTCCTGATCACAGCACCTTGATCATTGGAAATTTGTTTAACAATGGTAGGCTTCATAAGATTTCCACCATTAACCACTGCAGACAAAGCTTTTGCATAGCTGACAAGATTCATACTTGATTGTTCACCAAATGATAAAGTAGCAAGATCTATAGCTGTAGGTGACTCATGAAAAATATTGTCTATTTCACCTGGAAGTTCTATACCAGTCTTTTGTCTAAGCCCTAAAGCTTCAACATAATCATAAAATGTGTCTACACCGAGTTCCAATGCTATTTGAACAAAAGGTGGATTTAAGGAATATAAAAAAGCGTCCTCGGTTGAAACTTGACCAAAAATATTATCTCCGGTCCAACTTTTTATTGTGTAATCTAAAACTTGGATCGGGGCATCACTATAAACTTTTTCTTCATGAGTAATATTTTCTTCAAGCCCCATAGCTAGTGTTAGCATCTTAAAGGTAGACCCTACTTCATATAAACTGGATACTGCTTTATTAGTCCAAAAATCTCCCATCAAAATATCTACAGTTTCTTGTGTTGCAGGATCAAAATTCTCTTCTTCATCCCAATTAGCAGGCTTAGCAGTTGGGTCAGAGCTACTAAAATAAGGATAGGAAGCTAATCCTAAGACTTCGCCCGTCTTAACATTCATGACAATTCCCATTCCACCATCTTGTGCTCCAGATGAATCAGTTGCACTTTTTACATGTTCCTGTAACTTTGCGGTTATATCATAATCCAACGTTAAATGAATTGAATCTCCATTTTGACTTGCTAATTCAGTTGATTGAGAAAAAGGCAAATTACCAGTATTTAGATAATTATCAGTCGCAGAAAAAAGATAACCTGACTTGCCGTTTAAAACTTCATTAAATGAATACTCAACACCAAGACGACCTTGGAGACCACTTTCATCATTTGTTGCAAAACCAACAATTTGACTTGCGACATCATCATTAAAATAAATTCGCTCGGGTTCCGCATCTAAGCGTACGCCACCAATTTGATGAACTNCAAGATATTGATCTAGCAAGTTAGCTTGTTCTTGTGGAATATCTTTAGCAATTTGGACATAGCTTTCATCTTCTTTAGATAAATCTTCAGCTAAAGCTGTTGCATCAATTGCCAAGATTGAAGCAACATTATCAACAATCTCAGCCTGGGTTTGAGATTCTATTAAGGAGTAAACATGTTTGGGTGTAACACCAACCCGAAATACATTAGTCGAAGTAGCTAGCAGTTTTCCATTTCGATCATAGATATCTCCACGCTTTGCTGGTATAACCATTTTACGATAATACTGATTATTTGCTTTTGCAGTCATTTCATCTGATTTTAGAACCTGAACGTCAAACAAAACAACGGCATAGTACAAAAACAACAAGAAAATCAAAAAAGTAATAAAAATAATACCTGGACGATTGAATCTGATATTTTTCCTAGTCTTTTTTTGATTTTTCTGATTCTGAGATGTTGTCTTTACATCATCACGTGATTCAGGGTTTGTTTTTAAAAAAAGTTCCTTATTTTGGTTATTAGAATGTTTAATTTGAGCTCTATTTACTCTATTCGTGCGCTTTGGAGTTTTAGACTTCGTTTTTCTTCTTCGACCTGATTTAGAAGTTTTTTTTGTTTTTTCTCGGCGTGAAGAAACAAGAGGAGTTTTTTTCATTTTCCTACCTCTTGTTTTAGGTTTTTTGTTATTTAGATTATTCCTATTTTTTTTATCTCTTCTTCGATCGGTCATTCTAAACTTTTATTCCTGAATTCTTAATTTATTCATATATAGCTCTATCTGAGACGCATCAAAAACATAATCTCTATCAGTATCCAATTCTTCATTTCCAGCATAAGAATTGTTATTTTGTTTGTAACGGATTACTCGATCTACTTCTGGCGAATTTGTATGTATTCTTTGGGATTGAGCAGGTTTACGCAAGCCATACAGTCTAAACGCTTTTGATTCTATTGTTGACATATCTATTTGAGAAAGAAGTTTTTCATATTCTTCAGAATTAGATAAATTAAGCTCGTCAATTTGTTTTTGGATTCTAGAATTTTGAAAGTTTTGCTCGACAATATCTGCTTGACGTGACATCAAAAAGAAAAACATTCCAGCAATTAAAACGAGACAAAACAAACAATAAATAACTGTTTTAAAATGTTCTGCCCCTACATTTTTGTGAATGCGCTTAATAGCCGCATCATAAGTTGCTTCTTGCCTTTCTATCCTTCTTTTCTCACGCTCGATTTCTTCTTCTCTTCTTCTTGAAAAATCAGGCAATTCAGGTGGAAAAGTGGGTGATGCGGATGAACGCAAAGAATCGGCTGAAAAAACTACTTTGTTTTTTTCATCCGATGCATCATAAGCTAGACTTCCATCTAATCTATATTTCATATTTCCCCTCTTAATTTAATTCATTTTAAAGACTCTTAATCTAGCACTTCTAGACCTAGGATTTCTATTAATCTCCTCTTGAGATGCAACAAATCCTTTTGTATTAACTCTTTTACCAAGAGGTTTTTTATTGCATGTACAAACAGGAAAATCCGGAGGACAAGTACAAGGATTTTCCCATTTTTGGAAAATCCGTTTAACTATTCGATCTTCTAAAGAATGGAAAGAGATTATATCTATAATTCCACCACTTGCCATACAATCAGGCAAAGCATCTAGCAATTTTTCTATTTCGGCTAATTCTTGATTTACATAAATACGAATAGCCTGAAAAGTCCTTTTTGCAGGATGCTGCTCTCTTCTACTTCTTGCCGGCATAACTTGCTTTATAATTTGAACTAATTCATAAGTAGTACGTATTGTCTTTTGCGATCTTTGGAAGACAATATTGCTTGAAATACGATTAGCAAATTTTTCTTCACCATATTTTCTTAAAACTTCTGCAATTTTTTCTTGTGAAGCGTTGTTCACAAAATCAAATGCACTCATTTTACTTTTTGGATTCATTCGCATATCTAGCTTGCCATCTTGCTGAAATGAAAAGCCACGCGAAGCAGTATCTATTTGATACGAAGAAACACCTAAATCTGCAATCAAACCGTCTATCTTAGTAATATTTGAATTAGCCAAAATTTCCTTAATATTAGAAAATTGATCCTGGACTAAAATATATTGAGCCTTTATGTCTCTTAAACTTTCAAGTTTCTTTCTTGTGACAAGAAGAGCTTCTGGGTCTTGGTCGATTGCAAGCAAAAAACCATTTTCATTTAGCCGTTTGATTATTCCTGAGCTATGACCACCGCCACCTGCGGTACAGTCAACATAGACACCATTAGGCTTAATTGAGAGTGTTTCAATCGCCTCACGATAAAGCACTGGTAAATGATAATTAGAGTCCTTGTACATCGAATCTTGTTAAATCCAAATCGCTTAATGAACCAATTTCTTCTAAAGATTTTTCATAAAATTCTTTTGAACAAATGTCTAATTTATCGTACATATCTATAAAACAAATTTCTTCGCCTGGCTTAACATCGATCCATTTCAATAAATTTTCGCCAAGACTAATACGTCCTTGTGAATCAAAGGAACATTCAATCGCTTCACCGATTATAGCCCTTCTTAACAAGCGTACTTCAGGATCTGTACCAGATAAGGCAGAAAGTTGTTCTCTGATTGAATTAAATTGCTCAGGAGTGTATGCCGATAAGTAATTATCATCCAAACTTAAAGTCACAAATAAAACACCATCAAGATTTTCTCTTAATCTTGCTGGTACAATTACGCGACCTTTTTTATCGATTGTATGCGTATAACGTGCCATCGGCGCTTATCAAGCAACAAATTTACCACTTTCCACCACTTTATGTAGTAAACCAGCTACTTCCCTCCACTTAAATTGCATTTTAGACTATTTTCCTCCCTTCTGCAACCAAAACTACAAAAAAGGAACAAATAATCACATAAAAATTTATAATATTTCTTATTTGAGTTAGAAGAAAAATTTTGCAAATTAAAAAGAGCTGAAATTTCAGCTCTCCACAAAGAAATCTATATAAAATTACCAATAAAATTTTGTCTTTTTAGTCTAAAGTGACGAGATATTAAAGCTTAAAGACTTAAAAATCATTTAAATATAGAACGGTAACCAGAACCATATTGTAAACTGCGTGAAACACGGCTCAAAGTAGCAGATGAAATACTACAAGCTTCTGTTACCTCCTGATAAGTCTTACCTTCAGACAAGAGTTTTGCTGCATATAGGCGTTGTGCCATATTTTCAATTTCCTTATAAGTACAAAGATCTATAAATAAGTTCTTTACTGCTTCTGGAGAATCAAGCTCTGAAATAATTTCATATAAAAAATTTGGCATTTCTTCTTTATTCATCTGCTTCACCTGAATTTTCTAAACCCGAAACATAATCTGGATCAATAAACCCATCTGCTAGATAGATCAATTTATCGGCAATTTTTTCAGCAAAAACAAGATCATGAGTAACAACAATTTGAGTCATGCCTTTCTCATTTAATTCCAAAATTAGCTCTGCAACTTGATCTCTTAAAGCTGGATCTAAAGCCGAGGTTGGCTCGTCCAGGCAAAGGATTTCTGGATCTAAAATCATTGCTCTTGCAATGGCTACTCGCTGTCTCTGTCCACCTGACAATTGATATGGATATTTATGAACATGTTCCTTTAAAGAAAAAGATTCTAGTAGATCAAGCGAACGTTGCTCAATCTCCTGTTTGCTACCTAAATTATGTAAAGAAGGTGCTAAGCTAACATTTTCCAAGGCAGTATATTGAGGAAATAGTTGGAATTGTTGGAAAACAAAACCAAAGTCCGAAGAATCTTTTAATTTCTTGCCATTAAGAAAAACTTCACCTTGATCTATTTCTTCCAAACCATTGAGACAACGTAAAAGCGTACTTTTACCAGCACCAGATGGTCCTGCGACTACTAAAGTTTGACCTTTTTCTAAAGAAAAACTAATTCCTTTAATTACTTTTTCATTATCAAATTGTTTTGCTAAATTTTTTACTTCAAGATATGCCATTTGTAATCACTTTCTCTTGTTAAAATTTGCTTCAATTCTTTTTCTTTGACTACACCTTAAACAAAATTATTCACATATATCGCTATCGAGCTGAACATAATCAAATTGTTTCAAAATATGCCAACTTTTTCTCTAAATAATTAAATAATACACTTAATAAAGTCGAAAAGATAAGATAAAAGGCACCTGTGTAAAAAAGTGGCCAAATAAGACCCCTAGCAGTATAACGCTCCGCTACTTTGATAATTTCAACTACAGCAATAACTCTAACTAAAGATGTATCTTTGACTAAAGTAATTACTTCATTGCTCATTGGTGCCATGATTTGTTTAATAATTTGTAGTAGAATAATCTTTTGAAAGATTTGTCTTCTAGAAAGTCCTAGAACTTGTCCCGCTTCAAACTGACCACGAGGTATGCTCTCAAAACCACCTTTATAAATAACAGCAAAATAAGCTGCATAGTTGACTGTAAATGTTACTAAGGCTGCTAAAAATCTATTATGTGAAAAAATCACACTACCCCAGAGAATACCCGGTACAAAGAAAACAATTAAAAGCTGTAACATCAGTGGAGTTCCACGAATTACTAGTACAATACCTTCCATCGCAATTTTTATCGGTTTTATTTTTGATCTTAAAGCAAACATCATGATAAGACCAAGCGGTAAAGAAAAAAGAAGTGTAAGTACAAATAAAGATAACGATGTACTAAATCCTTTTGCTAGTTCTAAAGTTACTTCCCAAAACAATTTATGTCTCCTCTATTTACAAACTGCAAAATCAAATTACAGCAGATTATTGAAATGAATCACCATAAAGTCATATCGACTAAGGAAACAAATCCTTAGCCGATATTATCAGGCTTTTCAAACAATACTTAGTCTGTTATTAAAGCTTCTGTAAGTGAATATTTCTCTGCAAGTTCCTCTAATTCACCAGACTCTTCAAGATCTTCGAAGAATTCGTTTACTATATCTGTTAAATCAGAATCTTGACGGAATGCTACCACAAAAACTTCATCTTCAGAATCTAAGAGATCTGGTAAAGGTACTAGGTCACCAAAATCACTACCCTCTTTACCTGTCAAGTACTCTGCCATGATTAAGTCAACAACAGTAGCATCAACAGAATTTAATGCAAGTTCAGTCAAACTATCCAGTTGTGAATTTTTCTCTACATAATTTGAGTCAAGTAAGTTTTCTATAACAAATTTCTCACCGGCAGAACCAGCTTCGGCTGCTACTTGTTTACCTGCTAAATCTTCGACTGAAGTGTAATTTTCTTGCTCTTCAGCACGTACAACAAGTGCTTGTTTGTTATTGAGATAAGGATCACTTAAACTCATTTGTTCAGCTCGCTCTTCGCTCCAAGTCATACCATTCCAAATACAATCAATCGTATTTGCAGCAAGCTCTACTTCTTTTGTAGCCCAGTTAATTTCTTGAATGATAACTTCTACACCTAAAGATTCTGCAAACATAGTGGCAAGTTCTGCATCAAAACCAACCCAATCATCGCCATCACGAAAATCCATTGGCTCATATTCTGTAACACCTACAATCAATGTACCCTTATCTTGAATATAAGCTAAATCAGAATCGGCATCATCAGCTTCTTCTTCTAATTCTTCTTCTATTTCTTCTGCAACTTCTTCTAATTCTTCTTCTATTTCTTCTGCAACTTCTTCTAATTCTTCTTCTACTACTTCGCTAGGTGTTTCAGTCTCTGTGGCGACGGTATCTTCACTACCGCCACAAGCTGTAATACCAACAACTAAAAGTACTGTTAACATCAATGCGATCAATTTACTTAGTTTTTTACTTTTCATTTTTTACTCCTACAATTTCCAATGTTTACTTAAGAATTGTTCTTAACTTTTAGCATTCTACTTTAGTTCGCTAAAGTAGTAAACTAAAGCATTAAAAACCAACTGAATTTAGCCAAAAAAACGAATATAAAAGTAACAACTTCAAGTTTTATGTGCACAACATACAAACATTGGGATTTTGAGTAAGTTAAGACAGCTTTTTCAAAAAACAGATTTCAAAATAATCAAAATTTAGCAAAAAGCGAGATTTGTATTGGAATATTTAAACTAACAGTTAAAAAACAAGTTTTTTGGTCGGGATTGCAAAATCTGGATGTTCTCCTAACCAACAATCTTGTGGCATACAAGTAATAATCCACATATCTTCTTCAGATATATTAAAATCAAAAACATCTATATTTTCGATCATATGTTGCTTTGAGTTTGATTTAGGAAGAGGAATTATTTGGCGTTGAAGTAAATATCTAAGATAAATTTGTTGAGGTGTTTTGCCGTACTTGTGGGCAAATTGTTCCATAATGGGTAACACATTATATGATTTTTCCTTTCCTCTACCTAAAGAACCCCACGACATTATCTTAATATTCTTTTCTTCACAAAACTGCACAGCAGCTTCTTGAAAATAACCAGCATGTAGCTCAAGCTGATTGATTGCTGGAACAATTTCACAATTATCTAACAAATTATTAAGGTGGTGAGGCAAAAAGTTACTGACTCCAATTGACTTAACCTTACCTTCACTAGCCAAAAATTCCAAAGCTTGCCAAGTTTCAAGATCAAGTTGTTTCCATTCAGAATCGGTCATCCCTTGCTTTTTCGGCCAATGGATCATATATAGATCAATAAAATCAGTATCAAGACGCTCTAAGGAACGGTTGCAAGCGTCTATGGTGTTTTGATATCCCATTTCATCTAGCCAAACTTTACTAGCCAAGAAGAATTCCTGGCGAGGTAAATTACTAGCATTCACCGCAGCACCAATGGCTCTCTCGGTACCATAAAGAGAAGCTGTATCAAAAAAACGATAACCAACTTCAATAGCCTGCTCAACAACTTGTCGCTCTCTATTTTCCTCAAGTCGCCAAGTGCCAAATCCAATCAGAGGGATTTTATTACCATCATTTAACTCAATAAATCTATTCATAAGTACATTTTCCTTAACAATAAGAGTAAAGCAGTCAGAAAAGCGAAGAATCGTTTCAGCAAAATTGAGACAACTCTTTTTATCTCTGATAATATTCTTGTCAATAATTTTTATTTTAATAACTAAATAATATGAAATAAGAAAGCTTGTTTGATCTAGTTAAGATTCAGCTACCCAACCATTAAGTATTTCTAAGTCAATCTCTAAAACTTCAGAAATTTTTTCTAGCGAAATACCAGATTTATAGAAAGCTGTAGCTGAGTTTTTTAACCCTTGTTCTAACCCTTGTTCTAACCCCTGTTCTAATCCCTGTTCAAGCCCCTCTTCAAGGCCCTCCTCACGGGCTTGTATTTTTGAATCATGAATAAGATCAGCTACTATTTTGTCATGATCGAATAATGTAATCATAATATCTATTACCTCAACTCTTTGTTTTGTTAAATATTCTACAAGTATACCTTCGCTCAAACATTGTTCAATCGTTTTTGTTGTTGCTTGTCTTGGATCTTTTGTTTCTTCTAGCTGTTCTCTATAAAGTTCAGTAAATCTAATGTATTCATAAATTATACCATCATTTGCTCTTTCTCTGCTATAAACATCTATTACTAAATCAGATTTTAATTCTTTATCAGGGAAAAATATTTCTGAAAATTTAATTTCTTTTGGTACATCCTTTTTATCACCTGTATAAATAACATAAAATTCTGGTTTGGGTAATGTGATTGGTTTTGTACTATAGATTCTTTGATCCGTATTTTCTATATATACTTGTAAAGTTTTTGCTAAATAAAACAACATTCGCGCTAAGATATTTGTTGACCAGGTGCTTTGCGCTTCTACTAGAATAAGCAGTTCATCATTAACCATAAAACCTAGATCATTATACCCTTGGGTAAATAAAACATTTTCTAGAGTTACATATTCAATTTGTTCTTT
>JGI24707J26582_10000974_pt1 | contig 22725 bp, 18 predicted proteins | sample BioPla1DNA1_FD_26582 | JGI IMG/M metagenome (IMG submission 26582)
AAGAGGATCCGATGCAACATTAAGCCCCACCTGCTTCATGGTCACCATAGATCTTGCGCCGGCATAAGCCGCTCCTGCCGCGACTTCCAGAGCTGCCTTCTCATTGACTGACCACTCAACATAAATACTTCCGTCATTATGCTTTGCAACCGTTTCCAGAACCTCTGTCGATGGTGTGCCGGGATAACCGGTCACAACACTGACTCCGGCACGCATTGCGCCTAAAGCAATAGCTTCGTTGCCCATTAATAGTTTCTTTTTCATATGAACCCCCTATAAAAACAAAAAACACTCATCCGCCAGACATCAAATAAATGTCAAGGACGAGTGTAATTACCCGTGGTGCCACCTTGTTTTACAGGATAACCTGCCTCATTCAGGAATACTATTATATTCCTCAGCTTTTACGCAGCTGATACGTTGCAGAATACTCAGATTGAAAAATCAATCCTTTGACTGCACCCTCAGTGGTCCATTTAATGTACTGCTTTCTGCGAGGCTCTCAGCAACCCTCGCTCTCTGTGAGCGCATTTTACATTTTTATCTCCACGTCAACGGTTTAATGAATTATAACATTGAGACCAGTCAAAAGTCAAGAAAGCATCATCAATCTGGGTATTTCTTTTGAAAAGTCCTTCAACATGAAAAAGTGGAGGGAGTATTGCATCCCTCCACAAACTTTTTTATGTTCTGTGCAACATATTCAATTCTTTTCCTGCAGCATGCTTTTAGCTCATTTGGATCTTCTATTCTTAAAAACTCCTCAATATAATCACCTTTTATAAAATATTCCTCATCCTCAATCTTGTAATTACACCCCAGGCGGCGTATTAGAATCATAAGTTCCAGCAGCTTTTTTTTAATTATGTGGAAAGATGAGACATATTCCTTGAACAGGCAGTCACAAATCTGATTAAAGGCTTGTATGCATTCTTGTGTGTCTCCGGATGCCGCCTTGTACAGTAGAAGCTTTTCTTTTGCATGGGGATACTCCAATTGGGAATCATTTTTCACTGGAGCATCCTTGATATGCATAACTCCACTCTCCGTCATACAATTTACAGCTTTGAGAGATTCCTCATATGATTTGCTAAGGTCATGCAAATTGTATACCGTTCCGATTCCTATAAATATATCCGCTCCTGCTTTTTCTGCTAGTAAATTATAAACATATTCAGCAATATTGATAGCTTCATGTCTTATGTCAAGTTCGTCTTTTTCCATGGATGCCGGGATAAAAACAAAAACTTTATTCAACACAAAAGTCCCTATAAGACACTTGCATTTTCCTTTGAAAATGTTTCTCAAGTATGGATGTATTGTTTGCCAATTAATACCGGGACCAGTTTTGTTCCCTGTAATAGCGTCATTTTTCTTTTTTCTGAATTTTATTGTGAGAATATACCCACCTTCTTCACTCAATTCAAGGATGTCTCTGTAACTGTCAACCTCCAGGCTGTATCCGTCAAAAAATAACAGAGAGTAGAAAAAACTGTTCTCAAGAATGGGTGATACACTTTTCAACTTTTCTTTTAGCACTAACTCTTCTTTTCTTTTTTCTCTATTGCAATTTATTATTCTAATTGATTTTCTAACGGTTTCTACTATTTTCTCCCGGCTTACCGGCTTCAGCAGGTATTCCGTAATTCCCAGTTTAATGACTTCTCTGGCGTAATCAAACCTCTCATAGGCAGTTAATATGATAATCAATACGTCGTTTAATCTGGACCTTATTTCCTTTATGGCTTCAAAGCCGTTTATTCCGGGCATCATTATGTCCATGAAAATAATATCAGGTTTAAAGATTTCGGCCTTCTCTATAGCCTCTCGTCCGGACCTCGCTGTTCCAACTTCAACCATATATAAAAAATTCTTTTCGATGATGAACTTGATCGAATCCAAAACTATCTGCTCATCGTCAGCAATAAGTAATTTATACATGGAAACCCTCTCTTCCCTTTAAACGGTATTTCCTTTGCTGCAAAGGTCACTGCCTCCAGTAAACTGGTGATATTTTGTCATCGTCTTTAGTTAAATGCTTCAATCGGCTAAAGATATTGTTTTGACCTATACTTGTGGTGTGCACCGACAAAAGCAAATATACACCCAAAAGTAAGTATCAGATAGATAACGGCAGAGTATTTTCATTAAAGAGGTACATTTTATAATTTATTTGTTGTTATTCTAATCGTAACATTACTCTTCCATTACCCGTGAATTTCCCATGAACTTTTTAATCATAATTAATAAAAACCAATGATAATACCGTTTCTTCACATGCCACCTTCTTAAATAAATAAGAAAGACAATCTGCACTAAGCTTTTCTATAGTGCGGTTGTCATTTTCTATTATTAATATTAACCTGTCTGATTTATAAATAAAGTCTATCCAAATCCGGCACCAGTTGCCGATATCTATGCAAATTCTGCTTTGGCCATACAGAGTATTCTTACTATACTTAAACAGACAGGATCTTAGTCAAATAATTGACTTATTATGTGCAAGATAATAAAATAAAACGGTAATTGATATAGAAACAAGTTCAAGACAGCTTGTTATTATAGTTGAGGTATTCATGTTAAAGGTAACAGGTAATTCAAAAAACAAAAATGAAGGCATAATGCATATTCGCGAAACTCCTATGTCCTGGCTAATTCGTGTAATAAAAGGTGCCCTGATCGGTATAGGGGCTATACTCCCCGGATTATCCGGCGGAGTCCTTATGGTAGTCTTCGGAATTTACGATCATCTGATTTCTTTTTTGGGAAATTTCCCTAAGAATTTTAAGAAATATTTCCTCTTTTTTCTCCCTGTCGGAATAGGCGGAATCTTAGGTATCCTGCTCTTTGCCGGTTTGGTTTCGGCGGCTTTTGGTAAGTTTGCGCCACAGTTTGTCAGTCTTTTTATTGGTTTTGTTGCAGGAACAGTGCCTTCTTTATGGAAAACAGCCGGATTAAAAGGAAGAGGTAGAAATGGATATATAGCGCTAGTAACGGCAGCAATCGCTATTCTTGTTTTGATGCTGTACGGCGAAAATCAACTGACATCAATTGAACCAAACTTTTTAATCTGGATTGGCGGAGGAGTACTGGTAGGTCTGGGATTCATTGTACCCGGTTTATCCCCATCGAATTTTCTTATTTATTTTGGGATGTACAGCAAAATGTCCGATGGCATTTCCAGCCTGGACTTCTCAGTTATTATTCCTTTGATGTTGGGTGTACTACTTGCCGTTATTGCTTTTGCCAAGCTTGTGAGTATACTCTTCGAACGTAAATATGAAATTATGTATCATATTATTCTTGGGACTGTATTAGGATCTTCCCTGGCTATTTTCCCTACAGTGGTTGCTCCGGGATTAACAGCTGCAGGATTGCTTGAATCAGGACTTACATTCATTCCCGCACTGGCTCTGGTAATAATAATGTTTGTATTGGGCATGATATCTTCATTGCTTTTTAGCCGTGTAGAAGAACGCTTTAGCCCGGACAAATAACTATTTATTATTTTCAAGAACTATCCTTGCCAGATTCAAAGTATATTCAAATATGGTTTTACATGCATTTATTTTTGTATGATATCCCGAGTTTTTGGTTGTGCGTTGACGAATAACAATAACTTCAGCATCTTCATCATCCGAAAACTTTGTTGTGATGCCTTTGGGTATTACCATCCGTTTTTTATATTGTCCAAGCCCAAAACCTTTTTTTGCTGTTATGACACAATAAAAATAAGGATAGCTGGTACCGTTAACAGTATTGATATTGATCTGAGCCTGAATTCCGTAAAAATCAGCAGGAGCATTATCAAACACAATATTAAACCGACAATCTGTGGGATACTCCTTCCCTTCTTTGTCTTTGGCCAGTGCCATTGAAGGAACATAATTTTCTCCGGGTTTTTTAATCTCTTCAAAGTATTTCTCCAAATCAACAACAATATCTGTTTTAATATATAGAATTCCCTGGTGGCCTTTTGTTTTCATGCCATTAAACCATATTGATGCTATTAGTATAATTGAATCTACAATAAAAATACTGGCTGCAGTATTGCTTACTCCAGCGGCTACACCCATATAAATAAAGAGTATAACAAGAAATACCAGGATAAATGTTGCACAGCCCAGACTATTGCTGATATCCAAAGCATCCTTGTCCCATTTATTAATACTCTGTCTGATCTGATTGATCTGATGAACTTTCTCCATATTGGTCTTAGTCCAGATGCCTTTACGTGATGAGTAAGATAGCTTTGTACTGTAGCCTTTTACCAGAATTAATAAAGAAGCTAATATCAGGAGGAAAGCACCCGGCCAGACATTGACCGTAATTATCTGAAGAAGAAACCCGGCTAAAATGCATCCTAAATACAACAACATTCTTGTTGTGTATGACAGATTCTTAAAAAGATGAAATTTAATAGCATCCTGATCCTCAGGTAAGGGTAACCCCGGTATTCTCCTGTTCTTCATACGCTACTCCTTTCTCTTAAAACCCTTTAAATTCCAAACCGCCTCTAATTCTTCACATCCATGGGCATTGAAATAAAGCGGACATGCTCCCTGACATACTGCAAAATCCATACATTCCCTGCACTCAGCTGGTGCAGACTTTTTATCTCTGATAAATTGGCTTCGTTTATTAAACCATATTGCCTCAAAGCCTTCCTCCAGCAAATTACCTATAGGCTCAGGCCAACTGGAACAGGGTAAAATATTACCTCCTGGATCAACAGATAATAATCCCTCACAGGCACTGCAGCCTTTGTTGCCAAATCCGGATGTTACAGGGTTAAACAGGCACATTGGTGTGGGCGAATACCACATATATTGAATCCCCATCTTTTCAGATACCAACTTAAGATTCTTAACAATATCTCCGATTTCCTGATATTCTACTGTCAAATCCTGCGCTTCTCCTCTACCTGAGGGAATAACCAGATTTGTTGAAAACCGTTCCACCCCTATACTCTTACAGAATTCCGGATATTTTTCCAAATTATCTTTATTCATAGTGCATACAGTCAAATGAGGGTGAACAATAATCCCTGCATCTTTTAATGCTTTCAGTCCGTTTACCGAAGCCTGGTGTGAACCCTTAACCCCTGTAATTTCATCATGCTCCCGGGCTATTGCAGACTCAATACTCACCTGTGCTGAAGAAAGGCCTGCCTCTGCAAATTCCTTTGCTTTTTGCGGAGTAATCAGGGTACCGTTTGTAATAAGGTTAACTCTCATGTTATTGTGTTTTGATGCATAGCTTATCAGTTCCGGAAGGTCCTTATAAGTCGCTGGTTCTCCTCCGGTAAAAGAAACGCTCGGCACCTCGGCATCATAGCGAATAATATCGAGAATCCTTTTGAATCCCTCAGTATCAAGCTGGCTTTCAACCTCTTTTTTGGTACAATCTGCATAACAAAACCTGCACCTGACATTGCAGGTATATGTTAGAGCTACTTCTGATAATATGGGAAGTTTTATATAGCCAAGGCTAAATTCAGTCCTGTGAATAGCAGGGGTATTATAATTCTCACAGACCTTTCCGTTCCACATAAGAGAAAAGTCTGTAAAAAAACGTTCCAGTTGCTCTTCGGTTTCAGGGTATTCTCTTCTGGCCTGAATAATATCTTCAACCGAGCCACCTGACAAAATATGGTCTATTACCCTGGCTCCTGTGGAATTAAGCTTAAAAGCTTCGTTAGGCATGCGGATCAGCACATTATCTTTGAGCCGCATATGTATATAGGGCTTAATCTTCATTATAAAGTCATCAACCCATGTTAATCTGTGTTTCTTCACCTTGCACCTCCACTGACGCATGCTGAGTGACATGCTGAATGGCAGGCCGAGTGACATGCAGAATGGCAGGCCGAATGGCAGGCATCGTGACAAGCCGAATGGCAGGCTGAGTGACAGGCATCATGACAGGCAAATACACCCTTATCTGTATCAATCACCGACTTGAATTCAGTTTTGTTTGTATCAACCCTGATTCTGTTATGATAGTCACGGTATCTTCTTCGGTCATGTATGCGATTGTGGTACATATAGTAGTGATGCCAATGATAATAATATGGTTGATCGTAGTATCGCTGATACTCTTCATATTCTTCGTGGTCCTGCTCATTATACGCCTGTTCAAATTTATTTTTATAATATTCTTTTGTAGCTTCAATGTCGCAGTTCCAGGTCTTGCCCCTGACAGTATCGGTAAGCCACTTCAATATATTTTCTATTTCCTGCTCATTGAACTCTTCATCTGCCGCGGCAGCATACATAAGCTTTTCATACTGAGGAAATCCGGTTAAGTCTTTCCCTTTTACCTGTCTTACTCTCAGTGGATCTGTGGATATTTCCTCCAGGTAGCCTTTATCTATAAGCTTATATAGGATCATAGACAGTATGTTGTTGTATGGTATTCCTATAAGAACTGCCGCTTCCACCTCATCAAGGTCTTCAACCACAAAGCCGTCTTTTCTAAAAGAAGCTAATTCAAGCTTAGGGGGAACCCAGTCTTCCCTTGCCCACTTAATTTCTTCATATGTGGTACGTGCCTTTACTACAGAGCGTTGCTTCAGACCAACAGAGGCTATCGTTACAAAAGTCAATATTATAAATAAAAATAACAGAGCCCACCTGTCTGTGGATTTATTGTTATAAGGCCTGTTTGTATCAAACTTTCCGTCATCGGGCTGATAGGGCACCCCGGGATATTCTTCAAATGGTTTTTCGCCAATTGGAGGCCGACTGCTGTAATCAGGCATATCTTTAAAGACTTCCTCAGAAATGTACTGTTGAATTTCAAAATTATATCTTATTGAAGGGTTATCCTTATGAAGTAATACTTGTATTCGAGGGGTAGAGTTAAGCACGTTCACTCTGTAATCAATCAGATATTCTTCGTTCATCCAGGTCTCGGTGGCAAAATCATTTTGAAGCAGTAATTCTTCTACTTCCTCTCTTGTTCCCGATTCTTCGGGATATTCCAAAGGATAATTTATGGAAACCGTATAATGCTCCATAGCTTCATCCCATTGGACAGGTGCCCAATGGAATACCACCAAAGGTTTTCCATCATCCGATGTTGTTCTCTCCAGATATCCGGCATCAGCCATATCTGCAGCAAACCGTATTTTGTAAGTAAGATATTCTCCTCCAAGCCGCGTATTTCCGGAGTTAATTATATCGTATCTGCCACCGCCAAGATCTACAATATCTATATCAAAGACTGAATTATCATCTTTTACGACGCAAGAAAACACATCATCAAAAACAGGATAAAGCTTGTCAAATCCCTCTAATGTAAATGCCAGCATGGTTTTCCCCGGTACCAGATTGTAACGTACCGTATATGTTATTATTGCATTCCCTGATGGCTGCAGAATTACGTCAGTTTCCACAAAACCCAGATGAGCAATTTCCGATGCATTTACAGATACAACCGGTAAAAAAACTAATACTGTAAGCAGTACAAGCAATATAAAAATCAAACGTTTCTTCATAATACACCTTTTCCCTTATAAACCGGCAATCTTATTAATTTATTCCACTAAATAAGAATACCATATTATTATTATTGACAGTAAGGGAATTATATTAATAAACTGTTTTTTACCTGATATATGTATTTGAAGAAAAATTCGACCCAGGAGAGCATTTATAACGCCCGTATGAAAAAAACATGATATGAGAGAGCATAATTACCGGATCAGCTTCACACCCTTCAGTCCAAAGTCATCTTCAATATCACCAAGTTCACCTGACATAACTGTTTTGATGAACCTGCCGGTTACAATAGATTGGTTGCCATGCCCGGCAACCGCCTCTAAGTAGAATCTGGCAAATCCTGCGATTCTGACATTACTTCTACCGTTTACATTCAGGGTATCCACCATAATAACTGTAATTATACGTGGACAATTTGAACTATAATTATCGTGTGTGCATTCCGGTGTATGATTGCATCGGTTAATCAGTGTATTTACTCCTTGCACGGTAGGACCGCTCATATTTCCGGGTTCTGTTTCCACATAGTCCCCTACACGGAGATGTCCGTCATAACCATTAATAATATTGTTTACATAGCTGCTTGCTCCATTTCCGCTTAATGACAGAGCTCCGTAATTTCCATTTGAACCTCCTCCGCCACCTTCCTTTAATACGTATTGCACTCCAAATTCCAGGGTCTGCTTTTCTATAGCAAACGGTCTTATGCCTTCATACACTCCTATAACAGGAGCACACATTGCGACACCGGTGGCTTCCACATTTCCCTCATCAAACCCTAAGATTCTTGCAAAATAGTGGTTTACCTTACTTTTCACGGTAACTCTGATTTTTGTATCAGAATCATAAACCTCTATTTCTGCATCCAGGGGATCCGCACCATTAGCCTCCAGATAACTTTTTGCAACAGCTTCGGCATTGTCACTATTGAATATCAACTCCTGCGCCCCGGCCAGAGCAGCTGCGTCTGCAGCATTGCTTATACTGATCCTTTTATGAACAACTATCCCATAATCGATTACCAGAGCGCAAAATCCCAGAAGCACTGTTATGCAAAAAGCAAATATTATTATAACCGAGCCATTTTTATTCCTAAAAAATTTAGATAAAATATGCATATTATCACCTTCATATCAATTTTACCATCGATGCATAACTGTCTTGTATCAACCAAAGAGACTATTATCTTTAACTTCCGGACCTATACCTGTATAGGCCTTTTTACCGGAGCCTTCCATTAAGATAAAAAAGGTGCGAGGCTTCTTTTTCTCTAACCTCGCACCCTTTGCTCTTATTGTTCTAATTACGTATAAATGCTTTATGAAACGTCTTCTTCCCTTTACGAATTTTAACACCATTTCTTAGTTGCTCTATAGTAACAGTATAATCTATAGACTCAACCTTGGCATCGTCAACAAACAGTCCGCCCTGCTGAATTAAGCGTCTGGCTTCACTCTTAGATGGTACCATTTTGCATTCAACAACTAAGTCCAAAACACCAATTGCATTATCTGTTAATAGCTCTGCCCTAATCTCGGTTGACGGCATATCTGCATCATCCGTACCACCTTCAAAGAGCGCATGAGAGGCTTTTCTGGCCTTTACAGCCTCCTCTTCATTATGAACCAGCTTAGTAAGCTCATAAGCTAAGATTTCCTTGGCCTCATTTAGTTGACTGCCTTCCCACTTATCCATTTCATTAATCTGCTCAAGGGGCAGGAAAGTAAGCATGCGCAAGCATTTCAAAACATCCGCATCGTCGACATTTCTCCAGTACTGGTAGAACTCAAAAGGCGAAGTCTTATTCGGATCAAGCCAAACAGCACCTTTCGCTGTTTTTCCCATCTTATTGCCTTCAGAATTCATTAATAATGTAATTGTCATGGCAAAAGAATCCTTGCCCAGTATACGGCGTATCAGTTCCCGGCCTGCCAGCATATTAGACCACTGATCGTCACCGCCAAACTGCATATTACAACCATAATTCTGAAACAGGTAATAAAAGTCATAGGCTTGCATAATCATATAATTCAATTCCAGGAAGGATAGACCCTTTTCCATTCTCTGCTTGTAGCATTCGGCACGCAGCATATTATTTACAGAAAAATGAATTCCAACCTCCCGGAGTACATCGACATAATTGAGCTTTAAGAGCCAATCTGCATTATTAACCATGATCGCCTTATCATCACCAAACTCGATGAACTTCGCCATCTGCACTTTAAAGCATTCACTGTTATGCTTAATTATTTCAGGTGTCATCATTGTGCGCATATCTGTTCTGCCCGATGGATCACCTATATACGCGGTGCCTCCGCCTATTAGAACCACAGGCTTGTTCCCCGCCATTTGCAAACGCTTCATGAGGCATAATGCCATGAAATGACCCACATGCAAAGAATCGGCTGTGGGATCAAACCCAATATAAAATGTTGCCTTACCATTATTAACAAGCTTTTTAATTTCTTCTTCATCGGTAACCTGTGCAATAAGGCCACGGGCGACCAGTTCATCATAAATTGTCATTACAACAACTCCTCTCAGATATAGTATATCAAAAAACCCCTGTTCCAACCGGAACAGAGGGCAATAATTGCGGTACCACCTCTGGTTTAGAAATTCTTCACAGAATTTCCCTCAATAAGTGCAAACACACTCATACGCTATATTGGGCGAACCCATCTTACCCTACTGTAATTTCAGGCAGCAGCTCCGAGATGTATTCGAATCAGATTATCAGCAGCCTTTCACCAGCCGGCTGCTCTCTATAATGATAATTTCTAACCTACTTCTTCTCTTCACAGCTTTGGCATAATTTAATTAAAATAAATTTTAAACGAGTTTCACAAAAAAGTAAAGCCCAAAAAGAGCAGTAATGTTCAAGAAGAAATATGGTATTCACCACTTTTTGCAAATAAATGATACAATGATAATATAAGAGCAAATTTTCTTGAACAAAGGGATAACATGAAGAGGGAGAATTGTATGGAGTACAGAGAAATAGGGAAAACCGGTCTTAAGAGCAGTATTATTGGTCTTGGCTGTGAGCATTTGGATGGTAAGCCATATGAACAAGTGAATGAAACCGTTAATGCGGCACTGGAACAGGGAATAAACCTGCTTGATGTGTTTATGCCAGGAAAAGAAGTACGGGAAAATATCGCAAAATCACTAGGCAGTCGCCGAAAAGATGTAATGATTCAGGGGCATATCGGTTCTACCGATATCGGGCAGCAGTATGATATCAGCCGTGATTTGCCGGTAGTTCAACGGTATTTTGAAGATTTATTGCGTATCTTTGGGGGTTATATCGACTTTGGTATGATGTTTTTTATTGACTCCGAGGAAGACTATAAGGGAGTATTTGAAACAGGCTTTGCTGATTACGTGCAGCGCTTAAAAAAGCAGGGTGATATTGGTCACATCGGGTTTAGCTCGCATAATCCTGAAATGGCGATGCGTGTTATAAATACGGGCCTGCCTGATTTACTTCTTTTTAGCATCAATCTGGCCTTCGATCTTTATCCTTCCGACAAATATGTACTCGATGAACTGGACCACGGGCTTGATTCGACAGCTTTCAGAGGAATCGATCCCAAACGCGCCGCACTCTACAAGCTTTGTGAGAAAAAAGGGGTAGGAATTACAGTAATGAAAACCTTGGGAGCAGGTAAGCTGCTTTCGCCCGAGCATACACCCTTCGAAAAGCCAATGACAGTGGCTCAGTGCATACACTATGCCCTGACGCGTCCGGCTGTCGCCAGCGTAATGCTGGGCTGCAAGACTCGTGAAGAAGTGCTGGATTCGGTACGTTATCTTGATATGAGCGATAATGAACGCGATTATACCCCGATTTTGGGTACTCTGCGTAATGATTTTAGAGGCAACTGTGTATATTGCAGCCATTGCCAGCCATGCCCCGCTAATATCGATATTGCAGCTGTCAACAAATATCTGGATATTGCCCGATTAGATTTGGAAAACATTCCGCCTTCCATTCACTCCCATTACTCAGGGCTTGCTTATGGTGGTGGAGCATGTATTAGTTGTGGAAGCTGTGAAACCCGGTGTCCGTTTGATGTACCCATTATTGAGAATATGGCCGAAGCCGCCCGTATTTTCGAGTAAATCCCGGATTATATGTATCTGCTCCCTGACCTGTGAAAAACACAACTAATAATCAATCATTTGGATAATACTCTGACATAAAGAACTTGTGAAACGCGGCAAAACCAATATCAATTAAATCTGACGCATGTCAGTCTGTTGACTATGCGTCAGATAACCATAATTCCTTCAGCAAGTTAATCTCTTTTATTTTTTGTTTTTTATTCCGGACCTCATCCATTCGGGCAGCAGCAATTTAAAATCACCCTTTTCACGAATAGCGAGAATAATACTCTGAAGTAAAATAAAGAAGCATAACATGAGACCGGTAGTAATGCTCTGAAAATATGGCTTTGTTAGCCCTGAAGCAATTACGATATTGGTAATGGTCTTTAAAGAGAGCATACCAAAAAGTGTACCGATTACATTTCCAACTCCGCCTGTTAATAAGGTTCCGCCAATGATATTTGATGCGATTGCCTGCATTTCTGCCTGCGTAGCATTGGCAGCATCTCCTGCACCAGTATGCAACAGGTAAACATACCCGCCAATTCCGGATAATAGTCCGGCCAACAAATAGGCAAAGAATTTCGTACGCTTAACATTTATACCAAGCATTAAAGCACTGGGACTATGTCCGCCCACCGCATAGAGGTTGCGCCCGAATCGCGTCCATTTCAGAGTTACAGCCACAGCTAATACTACTGTTATGGCTACTATAACTCCCAGTTCGATTTGGGCGGGAATAAAATTGCCGGTCTTCCCATAGTAACCTATACCGGGAATTTTGATGCGTAATTGTTTAAGACTTGCAAAAGCTTTATGTGCTGCTGTGCGCGGAGCAATACTGACTATGGTTACCATCCCTCTGGCAAAGAACATACCTGCTAAAGTTACAATAAAAGGCTGTATCTCCAAATACGATATTAATATCCCGTGGACCAGCCCAAACGCTATACCTATACCCAAAGCCAAAAATAACGAGCCAATTACAGTTCCGCCATGATCCTCAAGATAGACAACACAGGCCATGGTCACAAGCGCAGTTATTCCTCCTCCGGAAATGTCTATCCCGCCGGATATCATAACCATAGTAAGACCACAGGCAATTATAAGTAAGAACGCATTGTTATTGAAAAGATCAAGAAACTGCTGTGGATTCAGGAATCCTCCTCCCCAGATTAACATGGCAAGTACGTACATACTTATGAAGGTACAAACCGTTATCGTCATGAGCAGATTAGTGTTGGAAATAGGTTCCCTGCGTTTTCTTTCTGATACTCCAGTTAATAAATCCTTCTCATTTTTCATATCATAATTCTCCATTATTTCGTCGGTTTCCCGCTCAATTGACAGTATGGCCTTTTACAATTGGCGAATCAGTTACAATGATGGTTTAGCAATAATCTCATAGCCTTTAAATGCTGTTTAAGAAGCCTTCATGGAAATTTCCGTTTTAACCTGCTTTTTAAACAGTTTATTACGCAGATTAATGGCATGTTCTTTAACAACCGGCGAACTAATTAAAACAATAATTATAATAACAAGCGCCTTATAGGCTTTTACCGCCGATGAAGGAACCTTCATTGCGTAAAGTGTAACCGTTAAAGCCTGAATTATATATGCCCCTATCACTGAACCAAACAAACTGAATTTTCCTCCACTTAATGCAGTTCCTCCTATAGCGACTGCCAGAATAACATCCATTTCCACATCCAAAAGAAGAGTTTCATGGTTTATCAGTCCTATTCTGCATACGGTGATACAGCCTGCAGTGGCGACACATACTCCCAATATCATAAAAGCTGTAAGTTTAATCCAAACAGGATTAATGCCGTTTAAGTGGGCGGTTCCTTCGTTAATACCAACCACTTGTGTGTAAAGTCCAAGATTAGTAAACCTTAAAACAAGTGAAATCAAAATCAGGAAAATCACCATAATAATGATTGGAGTGGGTATGGGGATACCCGGGATAAAGCCTCCTATACTAACCAGCAATGGGCTTGAAATAGTAGGTGTCGCTCCGCCGTTAATCCAATAAGCAATAGACCGTCCTGCAGAAAATAGTATTAATGTTGCAATCATGGGCTGAATTTTGAATACAGCCACCAATACCCCGTTAAATGTGCTGAAAAGAATCGAAACAGCACAGCACAGTAAAAATGCAAGAATAATTACCGGTATTGTAATTTCATTTGCACGAAGCACACTGACAAAAACACTGCCTGCTATTGCCGCTCCTGCAGCAACACTTATGTCCTGTCCTTTGCATGATGATGTTACAAGTGTCATGCCGATTGACAGAATAGCTACTGCTGATGCACCATTCAAAATGCTTATCAGATTTCCTGAAAGAACTGTGTTGCCCTGGTTATTGGTTGCAATGGTTAAAGAGAAAAATTCAACATCCCTGATTAAGTTAAAAACAATTAATAAAAATAGCGCAAACAACGGTATAACCAATTGAGACCCCGCAAATTTCTTTAAACCATTACCCATTTTGTCCTGCCTCCCCCGCTATCGTATGCATAATGTTATCCTGAGTCATCTCCTCGCCCTTTAATTCGCCAACTATCTTACGGTCGCGCATAACAATGAGTCGTGAACAAGTGCGAAGCATCTCCTCAATTTCAGATGAAATGAATGTTACGCTGACGCCATCCTCAGCCAGCCTGAGTACAAGTTTTTGTATTTCGACCTTAGTCCCGACATCTATGCCACGTGTCGGTTCGTCCAGGATAAGATATTGCGGATTTGTCAGCAACCAGCGGGCTAATATAGCCTTTTGCTGATTGCCGCCTGACAGCGATTTGATTGGTGTATCCATTGAAGCGGTTTTTATCCCCAATAGTTTTATGTACTCATCTGCAAAGGCCTCAGCCTCAGATCTGGAAAATGGTCTGAAAAAGCCCTTCATTACCTGCAGTGCAAGAATAATATTTTCACGCACTGATAAATCTTCAACTATACCGTCCCGTTTTCTGTCTTCGGGCAAATACCCGATACCATGCATCATTGCGTTCTTAGGCTTTTTTATTTTAATTTCTTTTCCATTTATCTTCATCCTGCCGCCCGTGATTTTATCAGCAGCAAATATTGCACGTACGCTTTCACTGCGGCCAGAACCCAACAGTCCGGTAAACCCGTTTACTTCTCCTTTTGTAATTTTGAAATCGAATGCATTGGCACACTCCAGACTAGATAACCCGACCGCCTCATAAACCGGCGGGGTATCTGCCTTTTCATCTAATGGTTTTCGATTCTGCAGCGATGAAATATCGTCAAGATCTTTACCCATCATCTTTGAAATAAGCTGTACGCGTGGCAAATCTTTTATTTCATACTCCCCTACCAGTTCACCATTCCGCAAAACGGTTATCCTGTCGCATATCTCATACACCTGTTCAAGGAAGTGTGTAATAAATATTATACCGACACCGCGCGACTTCAGTTCACGCATCAGAGAGAAAAGCTTTTCAACCTCTTGTTCATCCAGCGAGGAAGTGGGCTCGTCCAGAATAAGAACTTTGCAGTCCATATCAACAGCACGGGCAATAGCCACCATTTGCTGTACAGCCAGCGAACAGGTGCCGAGCTGCTGTGTGGCTCTCGCCGGGATATTTAATTTTGAAAGTATATCTGTTGTTTTCTTTTTCATAGAGCGCCAATTTACCATACGGTAATTGCCACGTCCGATAAACATATTCTCGGCAACTGTAAGGTTTGGGCATAGAGTTATCTCCTGATAAACCGTACTGATGCCCAAATTTTGAGCTTCGTAAGGCGATTTTACAGTAATTTCTTTGTTTGTGCCGTCTAAATTTAAATAAATCTGACCTGAATCTTTCGGATATACTCCAGTCAAAACCTTAATCAAGGTTGATTTTCCGGCTCCATTCTCACCCATAAGGGCATGAATCTCGCCTTTATAAAGGGTGAAATCCACATCATGCAAGGCTTGAACACCCGGGAATGATTTATTAATTTTTCGCATTGATAAAGCGATATCGTTTTGCATAGCTACCATCCTTAAAGTGTTTGAAGTCTCCTCTAAACAGCGATGCAAGCATGCGGCATTATCCGCATACTTAACATCGCACAAACCTGATAAATTCGACTATTAACAAGTAAAGCAGTATTTGCTGTTAATCGCCAAGACCATATGTATCTATATCTGCTTGTGTAATAGTCCTTGCATCAAAGAATTTTTCTTCATTAATAACTATCTTTTCTGGCAGTGTCTTTCCTGCTTCAACATCCTTTATCATCGAATCAATTACAGAAGCCTGGAAGGGGCTGCACTGACCGTCATAATTCCAGTTGCCGGCTAGCAGTTCTCTGAGAGCCCACTTGTTGCAGTCAAAGCCCATTATAACAACTTCTTTGTCAACGCCGTGAGTAATGCCGGCTTCATCCAGTGCCGCTACAGCACCCTTTGCCATACCGTCATTCTCAGCATAGATAACATTGAATTTTTCTCCTGAGTTGATCACAGATTCAACAATCTGCTTAGCTGTAGCTTCGTCCCAGGTAGCAGTCTGCTGAATAACACGTTTCATGGTGCCTTTTTCAAATTCTGCGTCTAATGCACCTGTACGGCCAATCTGAGCATCACTGCCCATTGCGCCTTGAATATGTACAACATTATATTCAGGCAGTTTTTGGTCTATCAGCCACTGAACAGCCATCCTTCCCTCTTCAGCCATATCGGAAACAACAGCGGCTTCAAATAAGCTCTCATCTACGTTCATCATGCGGTCAAAAAGGAATACTTTAACACCAGCTTGTTTTGCGTTTTCAAGAACATTGGTCCAGCCATCTGTTGCAGCTGCTGAAATAAGAAGATAGTCCACACCATCGGTGATAAACTGTGCGGCTGCATTCAATTGCTCGTCATTCTTAAGGCTGTAGAATGTTGAAGCCTTGTATCCGTTAGCTTCATTGAAGACTTTTTCAAAGTCTGCAACATTTGCAGCGCGGTATCCGGATTCGGAAGGCGGATTGTTGACGATACCAACTTTGATAAGACCACTGTCGGCAGGTGTTGCGGGAGCTGAAGGAGCATCCTTAGACGGTGCAGGAGCTGATGATGATGGTGCCGGAGCTGCAGGTGCTGAACCGCATGCTGCCAGTCCTGATGCCAGTACAAAAACCAAGAGCAAAGCTAAGATTTTTTTCATTTTCTTATTCCCCTTTCAAAATTTGGTATTATATTCTTTGCTCTCAGCATATAACTTTCGAATATTCAATAACAAGTTCTTCTAAGCAAGTGCGTAAAAATTTCAACCAACTCATTTAAAAAATAAACTCATCATATCTCTAACCTATATATACTTATAAATCTATCGTAATATTTCAAACATTTACAGTAAAAAATCGCCCCTCAATATCCTCTGTTGTCAATTATTTCCCGGGTAATATTAAAGTAGTCGAAATAAGTTTCATCAATGTATTTTATCCGTTCTATCGGCTCTCCGCACCGCAACTTTTTAATAATCCCGTCAACATATGGCCCCTGTAGCGGATTGCATTCCACATCCAGTGCTATTTTGCCCGCCAGGCAGTATTCGAGCCCAAGCCTTGTAGCATCAAAGGAGATTACTATTACACCACCATTAGGATTGCATTTCAGTCCGGCTTCTTCCATGGCAGCAATTGCTCCCAGCGCCTCTCCATCGTTTTCGCAGTAAACAACATCAATATCTTTTGTATATTCTAATATTGAACCCATAACCTCGTATGCCTTGGCTTTGGTAAAATCACCGCATTCCTGCACAATCATTTCCCAGTTTGGATGCTGTTTAATCGCCTTCTCAAGGGCTGCAGTCCTGCCAACCTGCGCGGTGGAACCTATAGTTCCCTGAATATGTACTATCCGTACAGGCTCTTCCCCTCTCCCTTGATTTTCTAATAATTTTGCCAGCCATGTAACAGCTATCTCGCCTTCATTATGAAAATCAGAACCAATATAAGCCGTGTACAAGTTCTCATATTCCCGTTCAATATATCTGTCAATTACAATGACCGGTATATTAGCTTCCTTAGCCTCCAGCAGAATAGATTTCCATCCTGTTTCAACCTTTGGAGAAAACACGATATAATCCACACCCTGCTGTATAAACATCCGGATAGCCCGAATTTGGTTTTCCTGTTCCTGCCTGGCATCATCAAATATCAGCATATATCCGTTTTCTTCGGACAGTGCTGACTTCATACTCTCTGTGTTGGCAACACGCCACTCTGATTCAGCCCCTACCTGGGAAAACCCTACCACAATTAAACTATCCCCGGAAGCTGCCGATGCAGGGTGCTCTTCTCTGGCACAACCTCCGTTAATCATTATGGTAAGACAAAATACCATAGCAAGAAGCTTTCTCATATTTACATCTCCTTGTCGCTTGTCTTCATAGGTATAGTAACAAAAATCTTTGTTCCTACATCCGGCGTACTTACTAGTGTTAAACCATATTCTCCACCAAATAAGATCCGTATTCTCTGGTGCACCGTTCTCAATCCAAAGCCTTCAGTCTTACCGGCATTTAGGGAAGCACGAACCTCATTCAGGCGTTCTTCGGACATACCTCGTCCATCATCCATTACTTCCAGAATTATATGTTCATTCTCCTTCCTGCCGGTCAGGCGGATCAGGCCTTTCCTTCGTCTGTTCTTTATTCCGTGATACAGCGCATTTTCTACTAAAGGCTGAAGTGTAAGCTTGGGCAGGATATATTTCTTCAATTGATCCGGAATGTCAATTTCATAATCCATCAGATCACTGTATCGCATCTGCTGGATTTCCAGATAGCTGCGTATATGCTGTTCTTCCTCTTCCAGTGTAATAACACTTTTACCCCGGCTTAATGAAAAGCGAAAATAATTCGACAGGCTTGCAACCATCTTAACGGCTCCGCTGATTTCCCCGGATTCAATAAGCCATACAATAGTATCCAGAGTATTATATAGAAAATGAGGATTAATCTGCGCCTGCAGTAAAGCCAATTCGGTGCGCCGGCGCTGCTTCTCCTGCTCAGTATTCTTGTTAATTTGCCATATCAGACGCTCTACCATGTTTTCTATTCCGTCTGAAAGGAGCTGCACTTCCTCCACATCGGCTTGAATAGGCTCTCGAACCAGTAAGCTTCCCTTACCGATGGCTTCCAGACGCTCACAAATCATGTCTATTGGATCAACAATCTTGCGGCTTAGCCTTTTTGAACTTGTTAAAAGAAAATACAGCAGAACAAGAGAAAAGAAAACAACTATAACCATTAAAACAATCATATTGATGACCATATCAGACTGCAGGCTGTTTAGATGTGCCGCCTCATAATATAGATAGGTATACATAAACCTCTGAATCAGATCAGTCAATATGTAGATATTTTTCTCCAGCTGGTCAACACGCGAGTCATATTCTTTAGTTGCAGCGATTTGCTGCATCTTCTCCTCAAGATTATGGCACAGACTCAGCACGCTGCTGATAGCCCGAAGACTATCTTTTTTAGTTGTAGTATCGTTAAGCTTTTGCGCAATCCTCTTTGCGGATTGTACCTCTTCAAGCGGCAAACCTACTGAATACTGGCTGTCTATCACATAGTAGTACATTTTTAAATCTACATCATCTTTGAAATTCTGATTGAAGTCCGAAGCCATTGTGACGTTGTTCAGAATTGCATTATATCTAAATGCATAAACAATACCGACTGATGCAAGCACTATAATGACAATCATCAGAGGAAGTGATACCAGCATTATCATATTCCAGAGTCTGCTCTGCATTTTTATTTTTATTTCTTTTCGCCGGTATTTAACGTTCACTATTTGTTCCTCTTCGATATTCACTGGGCGTACAACCCGAGACTTTCCTGAACACAAAGCTGAAGTAATGTGGATCCTTATATCCTACGGCAAACGCAATTTCGCTCAGCCGCATATCTGTATGCCGGAGCATATATTTTGCTTCATTGATGCGTTTAAAGGTGAGATATTCTATTAAGGTTTGTCCTGCTTCCTGGCTAAATATCGCTGACAGGTAGTTTGGACTTATATTGACTTTTTTTGCAACTTTGTCAAGTGAAATGGACGCGTCCGAATAACTCACATTAATAAAATCAATTGCCTGCTTTAACAGGTCACGCTGCTGCTTTGTACTTTCGCGGTCACGCAACTCAATTGCCTGTTTGATAACCTGATTTGCATATTGCCGTGCTTCATCTGTTGTCGAAACGCTGTCATTTGGCCGAAAATCCATTGACCATAAGCTGTCAATACGGTATCCGATTGAATCTAAATATTTTATAGCCGCAAAGTATATAGTCATAGTCAAGTATCTTAAAAACATAGGAAGGGAAGCAAATTCTTCCTCGGCATTTTGCAGCATTTGATCGATGAAGTTATCAATTTCTTTTTCAGTCCCACTGCTTAAAAACTTTCTTACATGTTCAAGATCAATTTCCTTATTGCCTGTACCCGTTTGCAGGCGGTTATTTTTCCTCAGGTTCTGTATGCTGGTTTCAGAAAGAATATGCTCATCGGGGCATATGTAGTGATGTTCCATCTAAATAAAACCAGTTCGGTATGCCCAATGATAAACTTCGTGACCTCGTCCTGCACCGCCGCAAGATTCTCAGTATAGCTTTCCGGTACACTTCCATCGTATTCAGCACTGCTAAGCGAAAAAAGTACAATATTATAGAACGGAGCATTAATATCAATATTCATGGTCTTAGCAGTTTCAGAGATTTCTGATACACTAAGACCACCAGTAACTATTTGCTCAAAAAATCGTCTGCGTGAAAAATTTTCATACTCCTGAGCTTCCCGTTGAAAACTTTCTATGTATTCCTGCTGCCGTTGTTCTTCGGTCATCTTCTTATGCAGTCCAATCAATATTTCCACCAATTTTTCCTTTATAATTGGCTTAAGCAGATACTGTTCCACACCCATTCGAATAGCTTGCTGCGCATAAGAAAAATCGTCGTATCCGCTTATTATGACGATTTTTGTTCTCGGAAGCTCTTTGCGTACAAGATCAATCAACGACAATCCGTTCATAAACGGCATTTTGATATCTGTAATAAGAAGGTCCGGTTGTATCTTACGAATCAAAGGTAACGCAAGCTCACCGTCCGAAGCGTCGCCGGTATACTGAAATCCGTACTGTTCCCAAAGGATATTCTTGCGTATGCCTTCGCGTACCACGTTCTCATCCTCGACAAGAAAGACCTTATACATTTTTTATCTTCCCTTCTCTTGAACGTTTGTACCCATCATGATATGAATTGACCTAACTTATTACCGGTAGCATCATGATATGAATTTGTGTATAACACATTTATGATACATCCTGGGAATATCATTGTCAACAATAACCATATGTGCATAGTTAAGTTATGCTTCTATATTATTTGCACCTGATAATAAACCAGGGAATTATCTTTTTATTAGCAATACCGACAAATCGTTTACATTTGTCCCTGTCGGACCGGTTATGATAAGTCCTCCACTTGCTTGCAGCGCATAGTATGCATTGTTGTTCTCCAATGTTTTGAATATATCAATACCTTTTTCAGACAAAATCTTCTTTGTGCCCGTATCCACATATCCCCCGGCTGCATCAGTCGGTCCGTCAGTTCCATCTGATCCAATTGAAAAAACCGCTACATTATCGAGTTCTGAAATATATTCAGCGGCGGCCAGTGCAAGTTCCTGATTTCTGCCCCCCTTGCCTTTACCTTTTAGCTGGACAACAGTTTCGCCTCCTGCTATAAATGCAAGTGATTTTTCTGATGAGTTATAATATTGAGCTATTGAGGCCAGAAAACTGCCTGCTTCTCTTGCCTGGCACCTGAGACTTGCAGTCAGAACAACCGGCTCATACCCAAGTTCTCGGCAAGTGCGTTCTGTTGCGGCACAAAGCTGGGTAACGCTGCCTGTAATTTTAGTCCTGACATTATTCAATTCTGAGGGAGTCTCCATTTTTATTAATTCCATTGTTTCTGCAGACACAGTAATTCCATATTTGCGTATTATCCCGATTGCCTGCTCTGAGGTTGATGAATCAGGATATGCAGGTCCCGAAGCTATCATGTCCAATGGGTCTCCGATAATGTCGGACAATACTACAGAAATAACCTGAGCCGGTTCACAAAGCTTTGCAAATTTTCCGCCTTTTACTGCTGACAAACGCTTTCTTATTGTGTTTATTTCAGTAATGTCAGCGCCGGATGCCAGAAGCTGCTCAGTCAAAGATTTTAGCTCGCTCTCATTAATTAAGGGCTTTTCAAACAAGGCTGACCCGCCACCTGAAATCAGAAAAAGTACCTTGTCATCTGGTGATAAGTTTGAGACCATCTTAATTGCTTCATCTGTAGCAGAGAAAGAATTGGCATCGGGGATGGGGTGGCCTGCCTCCATAATTTTAACATTCTGTAAAGCTCCCTTTGAGTGGCTGTACTTTGTTATGACTATGCCCTCGTTAATCCGGCTCCCAAGTAAGTCACATGCCGCCTTAGCCATAGACCAGGCTGCCTTACCTATGGATACTAATATTAGTTTTCCTCCTGAGAAGTCCTCATTCTTCAAAGCTCTCTTCACTGCGGTATCCGGAAGTGCCGCATTAATAGCCGATTCTATTATCTTGTTTGAATCATCCCTCAAACTCATAAGGATTTCCTCCCAATTTATAAACAATTTGGATTTTGTCTTACCAATGACTTCTGGTAATTAATACAGGAGGCGCCGAAGCAAATACTCCGGCGCACATTTTTTTCTTCTTTTGTTTCTATACTACATATTACTACATAAAGAGATACACAATATATGCATTAATTATTGCAGCTATACCTACTACAAGTGTACCCAGTGTCTGTGTTTTGTATCCATCTTCAACTTTCATATTGCCAAAGTTAGTAACTACCCAGAAGTAACTGTCATTTGCATGTGAAACAGTCATTGCACCTGCACCAATAGCTATTACCGTCAATGCCGCCAACATTGGTGTACCAAGCCCTAAAGCTGTCATCATAGGTGCAATTATACCTGCAGTTGTAGTTATAGCAACTGTGGAGGAACCTTGAGCGGTCTTCAATATTGCCGATAACAGGAACGGGAA
>JGI24707J26582_10000983_pt1 | contig 22676 bp, 23 predicted proteins | sample BioPla1DNA1_FD_26582 | JGI IMG/M metagenome (IMG submission 26582)
TCCTGTACAACCAAAAAGTCTAGATTGCGCAAGCTCTTTTCCACATGAGCCACGTTGGGATCGCTCAGCATGGGGTTCTCCCCCATAATGTAAATCGCACGAACCTCACCTGTACCAGCTTTGTTCATCGCTTCAATGCTGGTCAAGCCGGGCGTTTCAGGAAGCTCCACACCCCAGGCCTTGGAGAACTTGGCCCGGATCTCAGGATCCGCGATCTTTTGGTATCCGGAGTAAGAGTTGGGTATGGCCCCCATATCACAGGCACCCTGTACATTGTTCTGACCACGCAGTGGATTAACGCCGGCAGCGTATTTACCCACGTTGCCGCATAAAAGTGCCAGGTTGGAAATGGACATTACAGCCGCAGTCCCTGTGGCATGTTCGGTAACGCCAAGGCAGTAATAGATCGGGGCCCTCTCGCCGCTGGCATAGAGCCTGGCTGCTCTTTTTAGATCTTCAGGATCAATGCCGCAGATTTCCGCGGATTTCTCCGGCGTGTAATCTTTGACGATCTCCCAAAGCTCCTCAAAACCTTCTGTCTTGTTTTCTACGAACTCTTTATCCAGCAGGCCTTCACTGATAATCACATGCATCATGCCGTTTAACAAGGCGATATTAGTTCCTGGTGTAAGCTGCAGATGCACCTCGGCCTCTTTAGCCAGATCGATTACCCTCGGATCGGCCACAATCAGCTTGGCCCCCCGCTTTCTTGCTTGCCGAATTTGCGCGCCCATGACAGGGTGGGCCTCTGTTGGATTAGATCCGATCAGGAATATAACATCTGCCTCATGAACTTCAGCTACGGAATTTGTCATGGCTCCGCTACCTAACGTGATGGCTAGACCAGCCACCGTAGGAGCGTGTCAGACACGGGCACAATTGTCTACACTGTTTGTGCCAATCGCTCCCCTCATCATTTTCATGAACGCATAGTTATCTTCGTTTGTAGTCCTCGATGACGAAAAGCCGGCAATAGCCTGCGGACCGCTTTCGCCCTTAATTTTTTTCAGGTTCTCTGCCACATAGTCCAGGGCTTCATCCCAGGTAGCTGCCTCAAACTCGCCATTTCTGCGAATCAATGGCGTAGTCAGCCTGTCGGGATGATTAATGAACTTGTAGGCGAATTTGCCCTTCACACAAAGCAAACCCATGTTGGAACGGCCGTCAGCGGGCTCTACTCCAACGACTTTTCCTTTCTTAACCACCAGATCCATCTGGCAGCCTACAGCACAGTAGGAGCAGGTGGTGCGGGTTTTGGTCACTTCCCAGGCACGATAGTTCTTGCTCGACTTAGTAGAGAGTGCACCCGTTGGGCAGACTGAAACACAGTTCCCGCAGGAGACACAGTTGCTGTCGATAAACAGTTCGTTAAAGGGCATGCCGACTACGGTATCGATACCCCGGCCGTTGAGATTCAGGGTATTGTTAACCTGCAGATTATTACACACCCTGACACATCTGCGGCAGAGAATGCATTTCTGGGGATCATAGTCGAAGAAACGGTTGGTTTCATCCTTTGCCCAGTCCCGAGGCTCCACCTTAAATCTAGGCTCACTAATCCCGTAGTCTAGGGCATATTGATAGAGTTTGCACTGTCCCGTATCGGAACAGGAAAAGCAGCTTATATCATGGTCTGCCAGGAGCATCTCCACGATGAACCGGCGCCAGGCGTAGACCTTTTCGTTCATGGTGATTACTTCCATGCCGTCTGTGCATTCGGTGGCGCAGGAGACTTTTAGATCCCGGGCACCCTTCACCTCAACCACGCACATGCGGCAGGAGCCTTCAGGGGCAAGGTGCTTAAGGTGGCACAGAGTTGGTATTTCAACATCCAGAAACTCACAGGCTTCCAGGATCGTTGTGCCTTCCTTGACTTGCACCGTTTTGCCGTCAATGGTTACGTTTAACATGCTCACATCTCCTTTCTTCCTGCTATTGCTTGATAATTGCATCAAAGGGACAGCTTTCCATGCAGACGCCGCATTTGATGCATAGATCTTGATCAATAACATAGGGCGTATTTCTGTCGCCGCTGATGCACTGTACTGGGCACTTTTTCGCGCAGATGCCGCAGCGTTTGCACAGATCAGGGATAATATAATACTGGAAGAGGGCGGCACACACGCCTGAGCGGCACTTCTTGTCGTAGACGTGCTCCACATACTCGTCACGGAAATAGCGCATGGTGGAAAGCACTGGGTTCGGAGCTGTCTGGCCCAGTCCGCACAGGGACGCTGCCTTGATGTTTTCCCCTAACTCCTGAAGAGTCTCCAGATCCCCTTCCTCGCCTTTGCCTGCCACGATCTTATCCAGCGTATCAAGCATCACAGTTGTACCCACCCTGCAAGGAGGACACTTGCCGCAGGATTCTTCCTGGGTGAAATCGAGGAAGAAGCGGGCCAAATCTACCATACAAGTATCTTCAGCCATTATGATTAATCCGCCGGAACCCATAATAGTACCTAACTTTGCTAAGTTATCATAGTCAATGGGCGTATCAAGATACTCTGCAGGTATACAGCCGCCGGAAGGTCCCCCGGTCTGGGCACCCTTAAAGCTCTTGCCTGCAGGAATTCCGCCGCCGATATCAAAGATTACTTCCCGCAAGGTAGTACCCATGGGAATTTCCGCCAAGCCAATATTGTTGATCTCTCCGGCTAAGGCAAAAACTTTCGTACCCTTGCTGTTTTCTGAACCAATGCTGTTGAACCAATCTGCACCCCTTCCGATAATGGGCGCAACATTAGCAAAGGTCTCCACATTGTTGATAATCGTAGGCTTGCCCCATAATCCCGAAACAGCCGGGTAAGGCGGACGCAGCCTCGGTTCGCCCCGTTCACCTTCGATGGATGCCAAGAGGGCTGTCTCTTCACCGCAGACGAAGGCTCCGGCACCAAGGCGAACTTCCAGGTCAAAACTAAAGCCTGTGCCGAGGATGTTTTCGCCTAAAAGACCCTGCTCCTTAGCCTGGGCGATTGCCAGATTCAAACGCCTTACCGCGATCGGGTACTCGGCTCGGCAATAAATATAGCCCCTGTCGGCGCCAATAGCGTAAGCACCGATAGCCATACCCTCCACCACGCTGTGGGGATCCCCCTCCAGGATGCTGCGATCCATAAAAGCCCCCGGGTCACCCTCATCGGCGTTGCAGACAATGTATTTTTGCCCCTTGGGCTGGTTAAAGGCGAACTCCCACTTCACACCGGTGGGAAATCCTCCGCCGCCCCGTCCCCTCAGGCCGGATTTTTTGATCACCTCGATGACATCTGCCGGGGTCATATCCGTAAGTACTTTAGCCAGGGACTGGTATCCGTCACGGACTACATATTCGCCGAGGGATTCGGGATTAATCACTCCGCAGTTGCGCAGGGCGATGCGCAGCTGGGTTTTGAAGAAAGGAACTTGATCATAGTCCAGAATCTCATCATCTGTTTCCACATCCCCAGGGAAGCGTCCCCTGCCGTTCACAGCCCACTCACTGACGGGCTTGCCGCCTTCGATATGCTGAACTACGATTTCCCGGGCTTTCTCCGCATCAATCTGACCGTAAAGCACTTTCTTGCTCCCGGGCAGGATAACTTCGGCCAGCGGTTCCTGGGCACAAAAGCCAATGCACCCGGTTTGGGCTACCGCAACATCTTCAATGTTGAGCTTTTTGAGCTCATCTAAAATAGCATCATAGACCTCCTGGGCTCCAGCGGCAATACCGCAGGTACCCATGCCCACAAGTATTTTCGCCCTTGTCTCCGCGGCTTCTTTTTGCATCAGGTCTGCCTGCTGCCCTTGGAAGGCCTGCAAATCTTCTCGAGTTCTAAGCATTGACGTCACCTCCACTTCTCCCCTATTCATACTGCTGCAATACTTCTACCGCTTTGTCTCCGTCCATCATTCCATAGGCTTTTTGGTTAATGGTCATAACAGGGGCAAGACTGCAAGCGCCGAGACAGCGCACAGCAGCCAAGGAAAACTTGCCGTCTTCAGTAGTTTCACCGGCCTTAATGCCAAGTTTTTCCTCTAAGGCGCTGACTACCGCAGGTGCACCCTTCACATAACACGCGGTTCCGTAGCAAACGGCAATCTGATACTTGCCTTTGGGTTCTACAGAAAAATGATGATAGAATGAGACCACACCATAGACCTTGTTCAAGGGAACGTTCAACCCTTCTGCAACCGCCTCCTGCACATCGCGGGGCAGATAGCCCATGATTTCCTGTGCCCTGTGCAGCACTTCAATGAGGGCGGATTCTTGGCCCCGGTAAGCTTCAATTACTTCATGCAGCTCATCCCAGGCTGTTTTACAATTACAGGTCCCCATATTTACCTCCCGTAGAAAAATATCGTGTTACTTTATTGTCATTCTTCTATTAATTAGGCATTTACGGCCAGATTCCTTTGGTCAGTTTTGGATCTTTTCCTGGCTGAACTTGTCAAAAAACAAAGCCGCACTGTGGGGGTGTACAGCGTACTGTTTCCGCCTGGAGTTCATGGCCGCAATCTCAGTTAAATAGGCGCTTTTGATCAGATCCAGATCTAGCGGCCCATTCAGATTTACAAACGCCCTCAGCAAAAGATGAGCGCTTGCAGCCTTCGCTTCTGTCAAGGGCGGGCTGTAGGTAACGGCATAGGCGAGGATTTTTCCCATGTCAATCTCCCCGTCGCCCATCATGGGTTCATCTTCGAAATCCACACCGACACACCTGCCTTCGGACCAAAGGAAGTTTCGCAAGTTGCAGTCACCCCGCAGGAGGGAAGTTAGGCCGTGGTATTCCGCAAGCCAGGCCGCTAGTGCCTCTGCCTGCTCGAAACTGAGTTCTTCTACAAGATCGGCATAGGGTACACCAGGGATGTATTCCATTTTCAGCGCATTGTCCTCCCGGCCAAACAGGGCGGGAACCGCCAGTCCGGCCGCGNCCAGATATTCCAGGGCNAGGGCCTCTCGGAAAAGTGCAGATTCATCCGGATACTCTTTGAAGATGATGCCATGTCTGAGAGTGACTTTGTTCTTCTTTGATCTAAACCTCATCGCCAAGCCTCATTTCGCAACATGCTCTCTGGCATGCACTTCTACAAAATCCACGAGTGCCTTCGGATCTTTCATAGCGTTGAAGACAGGCAGGCCGAACAGTTTTTCCTGCCCCGAGTTGGCAAGCACCCCGGAGAGGGCTATGACCTTTTCATCCAGTCTCTCCTGCACCTCTTCTATACTATGGGCTGTAATGATTCGGGGGCCCTTATAGTCAGCTACCCCCTCCAGGATCACAAAGTCCTGATCATAATGGGCCAGGATCTTTTCGACGGACAGCTTGTCCTGGTAGAGAACATCTGTTTCTTGAAAGGCCCTGGCGGTGATAAGTTGGGAGCCGCTGGCTCGATGGCGGCCAGTATCCTCCGCCGGATCAGGATCGAGGGCAAAGTCAGGCGAATGGATCTCCTTCACCGAACCCACAGAAAAGCCCCGCTCCCGCAGCCCTCTAATAATCACTTCACAGACTGTGGTTTTGCCAGAGTTTGATGTGCCAATAACAGCAATAACCTTCATCACAAGCCTCCCCACCCAAAGAAATAACAGCCCAAGAACGCAAGGCCCAGGCCGGTAAGTACCGCTGTTAACAGCCAGTCCAGAGGCGTCATACGCACCTCCAGGAAACTGGTTCGTTTTTCGTAAGCGCCAAAGCCCCTAGCCTCCATGGCAATAGCGAGCACCCGTGACTTCACAACTGCATCCGCGACAACAGGCAGCAATAGATCTGCATAGAGGCGCAGTTTCTTCCTGAAAGGAATCTTGTCCAGCTCCACTCCCCGCAGCTGCAAAGCTAAGCGGGCATCGGAAAAGGAAGAGGTAAACGAAGGTATAAAGCGCAGCGCGATCATAAGCTGGAACGTAAACAGATAGGGTATTCCCATTCTCGTCAGTGCTGCCATAACCCTGCGGCTGTTCTCGCGGGCCATTACCGCGGCGCAGCCAAGGATCACAAAAAAGCGCAGCAAGGTAGTTGCTCCCCTGAGTATGCCGTCAGAGGTGACCAGGGGAAAGCCTCGGATAAGCAGGAGCGGCTCGCCGGTCTGGACAAAAAGAATATGGATGAGAAAAATCCCGGCTAAAAGCGGCAAGAGGCGTGTCAGGCGCCCCAACAGGGATTCTAGTTCTGCACCGAAGGCAAGGGTGCCTGCCAGGGTAAAAAGAGCCAGGGACAGCATCCACCAGGGCCTGAAAAAGATCAGGGCGCCAGTGGTGCAAAGCAGCACCCACACAAGCTTAACCCTTGGATCTCCATTTCTCATGAAGCCACCTGCCCCTTGTCCACCTGAATCCGACCAGCCTGGGGGTATCGCCTGATCAGCTCAGCTTCGTGTGTGATCACCGCCAGCCCCCTGCCTTCAGCGAGCAGGCTGTCAATTACGCTATACAGAATCTGCCGATTAGGCTTGTCCAGCCCCACCGTAGGTTCATCAAGAATCAAAAACCGAGCGCCGCCCATAAGCAAGGTACAAAGGGCCAGCCTCTGCTTCTCCCCGCCGCTTAGGTAATAAGTGCTGCGTTCCTGGAGATGCCCTAAGCCAAAATCTTCAAGGAGCCGAGAAGCCTTGCAGGCAGCAGATTTACTGTCCCTGCCCAGAAGCTCATCTACAAGAGTCATCTCCTTCCACACCGTGCCTGAAAAGAGCTGCCTGGCCGGGTTTTGGAATAGATAACCCACTTGACTGCCGATCTGGCCGAGCGAAAGGTTTGCGGCAGACTTGCCGAAAATACGGACTTCCCCCTGGCTTGGCTGTAAAATGCCGCACATCAACTGGGAGAGGGTAGTCTTGCCGCTGCCGTTTGCCCCGGTAATCAGGCTCAATTCTCCTGGAAAAAAGTCTAGCTTAGGGCAGGACAGAGTGAAGCCTCCCTGTCTGTACCGGAAAATGACATTTGCTAGTGCTATGGCAGAAGTCACAAAACCACCTCCTGCACACGCCCTCCCTGCAGTTCGTAGACTCGCTCCGCCAGGTCGAGGTGTTCTTCGCTGTTTTCTACCAGGAAGATTGCCCGGCCCAGCCTTTTCTGATTCCGAATGATTTCCTTAACCAGCTGGGTCGAAGCGGTATCTAGCTGGGAAAAGGCCTCATCCAAAATCAAGACCCTAGGCTCTAGAGCAAGAACTGCAGCCAGGGCAATCAGCTGCTTTTGACCGTAAGAAAGGGTTTCTGTTTTAGCCAGGCGATATTCGCTCATTTGCACCGCTTCCAGAGCCTGTTCAATGCGGCAACCGATTTCCTCCCTGGCAAGGCAGAGATTTTCCGGACCAAAGGCAATCTCATCTTCCACAGTAGGAAAAAAGAGCTGAGCATCAGGATCCTGAAACAGCACTCCCACCTTCTCAACAATACGAGCCAGAGAAAGGCTGCCAATATTCTCGCCAAAGAGCAGTACATCTCCCCTAACTTCACCTGGCAGCGAGCGGGGGATGATCCCTGCCAAGATCTGGCACAAGGTCGTCTTGCCGCAGCCGGACGGCCCACGCAGAATGACGCATTCGCCAACTTGGACTTGGATATTTACTTCACTGAACAAAGCGTTCGCCCGGGGATAGGAAAAACTGATCCGGCGTCCTTCAAGTGCGTTCACCTGACAACAATCTCCTCCACAAATTTCACCCAGCGCTGGGCAAATTCACTGTCNCGAATCACTAAAAAGTAGGGCCCAAAGCCNCCTTCGCCCTTAGGCTTTAAAGGCTTGCCGTCCATGGCGATGGTAATATAGAGACTTTCCGGATCCAAAACCTCATCGCCCGTAAAGGCAGAGGCGTAACCGTCCAGGGCCTTGACCTCGACCTTTGAGTCTGCCTGAAGATTGACCCCGAATTTTTCCAAAACCCTTCTGAGTTCCACACCGGTGAAGGTTACATCGCTTGTCCCCGCTCCAGAGCGCATCACGGTTGAAAACTCCACGGGTTTGAGGTTCCAGATATCCTCCATCGTAACCCGCTGCTTAAAATCGCCATGAACTAAGTGGAACTCTGCCTGCATCTCCAGTTCTTTCTTCAGGCCGAGATCTCCCCGGTTGAGGTATGCCAGTACTCCTACGGCAATGATGAGTACCGCAAGGACAATCGCAATGCCCAGGGTCTGATTTTTCCGTCTTCTTGCCATCGTTCTGATCTCCTTTTGCGATCACGATATGATGTCCAGTTTCTGTAAACCACGTACAATACTGCTGGCCAAAAGGCCGCCTAATCCTCCCGAAAGGGCCGCAGCGGCAATGGAGAGCAGCAAGGGAACCAATGATAGATTGAAAATTGCCAGGTTGACCCCGAAGGTACCCGTCATATTAGCCAGCATACCTGCTGCAAAGCAGCAAAAAGGGCAGCAGCCCCGGTGTCTGCTTAAGAAAAACCAGATTTCCACTGCCACCCCCGGCAACGTATAGGTGAGCAGGCTGGCTGCACCATGGGAACCGAAAGTCCCTGTGATGGTAACCAGTACTGCCTGGATGAGCGCGACCAGGAGGGCGGCGCCAAACTTGCCTGTAATGGCTGTACCGAGAATTAGGAACAGCATGTAAAATCCTCCGGCCACAACACCGCCGGGAATGAAAAGGGGTCCTGTAATGGCCTGTGCCAAAGGCACAATAATTACTTTACTGGCGATGCCCATGCCCGCCAGCATCGCTAATACCACATAGTCAGCAAGCTGGAAATGGCTTTTTTTTCGTTCTTTTCCCATGATGTTGACCTTTCCTGTTTCTATTTCAGTCCAGCATAATCCCATCTTGAACCTTCAGTTCGCCCCCTTGCATGAGCACTTGGCCACGGGCGATCACCGTATCAAGATGAAACTCACTGTCTAAGAGCAATAAATCTGCATCATAACCTGCCTCAAGCCTTCCCTTGCGTCCGTCAAGCTCCAGGGCCTGGGCTGCATTTTCGGTCACCAGGCGGAGGGCATCTGTAACCGGCATCCCTTCCCCAATAATGAGCTCTGTCACCACTTTGTGCAAAGACTGCATAGAAGCCGCGGTAATGCCGATCATCTCATTTTCTTCATTCCACTTAGGCAAACTGCCATTAGCATCTGAGCTGAGGGTAATGCGCTGCAGGGGAGCGCCAGCCTGAATAGCCTGCACAATATCGCCTGCAGCCTCGCTGGGCCTGCTGCTGGCTGTAAAATCTATATAGCCGCCCATTTTCGCAAAACGAACCGCCGCCTCGCCCAATTTGCCCACATGGGTTGGGCGGAAGTGTTTAATGGGTATGTCCGTTTCCTCTAAGATCTGGAAAATCAGATCAAGTCTGCCCTTGCCCCGACCCATGTGGATTGTCACCAGTCCCGGTTTTCCGCTGATTAGGGACGCCATGCGCGCATCACTGGCTAGACGGATCAAATCCTCCCTTGTCGGGTGGGAGCAACGATGATCGGAAAGGGCAATCTTCACCCCAACAACCTCGTTAATAAAGGCAATATCCTTTTTTACATCCCCAGTTAACGTGATAGAGGGATACTGATAAGAGCCTGTGAGGCAATAGGCTGTAACCCCTTCTTCGTTCAGCGCTTTGGTCTTGGCCAACAAATCTTCTACGCTGCGGGTAATCCCGTCGGTGCCCAAGAGGCCCACGAGGGTTGTGACGCCTGCCTGGACGCAATCAGTAAACCTAAGGGGCGGAACCCGGGTTTTAAAGCTCCCTTCCCCTCCTCCGCCGGTGATATGGACATGCTGATCGATAAAGCCGGGGACGGCCAAAAGCCCCCTGCCATCGATCTTCCTGGTCCTTGGGTATAGAGCAGTGAGGTCCTTCCCTATTTCCACAATCTTATCATAGCATAAAACTAGATCATTAACCCCTAGATCCTCCGGGGCATAGACATGCACGTTCTCAATGAGGGACGCCCCCTCGATCAATTCGACGAATTCCATCTGGTTGGTTCCACCCCTTTCAATAAACTATAATGTACCCGACTGGTTAGTAAATCCCTTCTCTCTCTTCTAGGCAAAAAAAGGGCCCCAGATCTGTTCCGGGGCACACTGGCTGATAGTATTCTAAATTTACTCAAAATCACTCCGGGCTGTCGGCAAAGTAGATGCAGTTTGTTATTACAATAGGCGCAAAGGTGGGATTGTCCCGGTGCACCTGAACGCGGCACCAGCGCTGAACCGCCTCTAGCTGTATCTTCCAAGAGCTCTTGCCGTCTGTGCGCTTCTCATAAACCTTTTCTCCGTCCGCTATAACCTGCAGCAGTCCGTCCTCAGGCAGGCTGTCACAGTCGATCTCTAAGACAATCTCTTTTCCTTTACTAATCGGCACCGTATCTCCTAAGCTGTACTCTTTTCCATCCGCCCGCAAGGTGACGAGCAACAAAGGACCAAGGGACACCTGCACATCGCCCCGCTTGAGCCCGGCTAGAATTTCCGGCTGGGTACAGTTAAAGGCCCTCACATAGGTATTAGCCGCATCGTCTAAATCAAATTGGCTAAGCCTGTGCATATCCCGGGCTGCAACACCCGTGATCCTGAAGCCTTGTTCTAAGAGCTGATTCCACCAGGCGATCGCTCGCCAGTTAAAAACGGCTCCTTCCCGCCAAGAACCGGACCAGATTTCTAAAGTATCAATGTACGCGGGATCTAAGTTGGAATATTCCCATTCACAGCCTGTACACAGGGGATCTCCGATCACAAAGGGATGGGCCACACTGAACAGACCTCCCTGGCGCCTGATCTCCTCTATTTTCAGACTAAGGTCATCACCCCGGCCTGCTGTACGCCAGTCGATGTACTCCTTGATTCCCACAGCAACGCTATGTCCATGGAATGTAGTCCACTCTAGACCAGGGATAATCAAAGGCGAACCTTCCTTGGGTATATCGGGATAGGCAGCGGTGGTATTATGATCTGACAGTACCAAAAAGTCGAGCCCCTTCTCCCCTGCTTTGTCGATCACCTCAGCTAAACTCGCCTTGCCGTCGCTGTTATTGGTATGCGTATGCATCTCTCCGGCAAACCACCTTTTCTCTGTACAAACATCAAGGGAAAAATCCAAGGTGGCCACAACTTTTTCCGATAACAACGCGTGGACCTCCAGTTCTAAGGTCCACTGGCCTGGAAGCAGAGGCCGCACCAAAAAACCTCGGCTCGTCTCCCGGCCGATCGTCATCCACTTGTCGAAGTACTGGGGTGAATCCCACCGGCCTATGAAACTGCCCTCAGGATCATAAAGGGAAAAGTTCAGTAAGTTACGGAGGGGCAAGAATCTCTCCGGATCCAGGCGCTCCTGCCAATACTCTGCAACCGCAGGTGGTATAAGATCTGTCTTTGCACACTCCCTGGCATAGCTTTGCAGCTTGTCTTCAATCAGGTTGCGTGCCAGCTCCAGATCATCAACCTCCATGGGGCTGTAACGAAAGCGAATGCCGATAAGGCTTGTTCCTGGGGGAACTGAAAAGGTCACAGGCAGAAGCTCCTTAGTGTGCTTAGGGAACAGCTCTATTGTCTTGGTAAAGGTGGTTTCCATATCATCTCTCCTGTTAGAAACTAAGGCTNTCGATTATTGCTCTGGCTTAAGTTTGGGAAATACCGGTGGGGCTGGCGATAGGCNTAGAGTCCAACCAGGCTGGCAGCCCCCTTGGCCACATTGTCGGGGACATCTTCCACAAACATCAGTTGCAATGTGCTCCGCAGCACAGGATGGACTGCTTCATAAACTGCCCGCTCGACAACTTCCCTGGGAATTCTAGCCTCACTGACAAAGGCTCCGCCGATGATCAGAGCCTGAGGGTTAAAGATATTCACAATATTGCCCAAATGCCTGCCCAGCCGAAGGGCATATTGATTGATCTTCTCCTCTAAATCCCTATTAGAAGCTGCTTCTTCCTCCAGCCGATCAAAGCGTCTCAGGGAGATCTCGGTTTCTAGACATCCCCGGTTGCCGCACACACACTGCTCCCCGCCTGGAGTTACAACTATGTGGCCGATTTCGCCGGCAAAGCCCAAATGGCCCCGGACCAGGCGCCCATTATTATAAATCCCTGCACCAACGCCATTACCGATCAGTACATAGACAAAGTCCGATATCTTACGGGCCCTCCCATACCAGCGCTCGTGCATGGCTGCTAGGTTGGCGTCGTTATCTAGGTGAACAGGGACACCCAAAACGTCACTCAGCTCTTCGCCCAGCTTGACCGCCTTCCAGTCTCCCACATCCTGATTGGCCACAATCAGCTTACGGGAGGAACTTAAAGGAAATGGATGGGCAACGCCAACTCCCACAATCTGCTTCCTGTCAAGCTTAGTTCGGTTCACCATATCCAGCACTGCATCGGTTATCTCGTGTTTCGCAGATTGTGTGTTTTCTACATCGAGGGACTCACTGATTCTTTGCCTGATCTCGCCCGTTAATGTCGTTACGACCAGTGTGATATGATCCCTGGACAAGTCGATGCCGATGATCCGGTAAAAATCTTCAGTGATGTGAAGCATCACAGGACGACGTCCGACGGTCGACTCAGCTTTAGGGCCTTCTTTCACTAACCCCGCAGCCATGAGATTGTCCACAATCGATGTAACGACAGGTTTGCTGAGCTTGCCTAGGCGGGCAAGGTCAACCCTGCTTATGGCCGAATGTTTAGCGATCAGACTTAGTATTAGAGCTTGATTGTATTCCCTTGTGGTTTGCGGATTCTTTCCTTTTGTCATCTTATCCCCCAACGTTCTAGTGTGTTAACGTGTCGCTTCTCTCCACGCAGAGCATGCCTTATCCCTTCGTAGCTCCTAGCGTAATCCCTTGCACAAAGTGTTTTTGAATAAAGGGGAAAACCACAATCAACACGCTAAGCCCTATCATTACCGCAGCCATGCGCGTATTGGCCAACACAATATCCGTGCCGCTGGTAGCCTCGTCTAAGACCACTAATTCCCGCAGAGCGATTTGAATCGTGATTTTAGCCCTTTGGGTAATGTACAGCAAAGGTTCTCTAAACTGATTCCAGCGTCCGACTATTTGAAAGAGGCCTACAGCAGCAAGTCCTGGCTTGCTGACAGGCAAGAACACCTTGGCATAAATAGTGAAGTCACCTGCCCCGTCTAAGCGGGCGGCTTCCATCAAAGACTCAGGCACTCCGCGGAAATAATTGAACAAGAGCAGGATGGTAAAACCCGAAACCATGCCGGCAATAATCAGCGAAGTGTAGGTATTGAGCAGACCTAAGTCTTTGTTTACGATATACAGAGGCACCATGATTGCCTCCCCTGGCACCGTCATGGAAAACAGCATCAGCCCTACAATCAGTCCACGCAGGGGGAAGTCCTTGTACAGCATGGTGTAGGCCGCCATGGAACTAGCCCACATGTGCAAGAACGAACCTACGGCAGTGACAAAGATGCTGTTCATAAAGGGACGCCAAACCTCCAGCTTGCGCCAGGCGGTTTGATAACCGATCAGGCTGAACTCTTTAGGCCACAGATGAATGCCTGGCTGAACAGCAGCCCGATTGGAAGAAAACGAAAGGGCCAACGCATTGAGCAGGGGTATCACCATCACGGCAATCAGACCCACCATCGCCGCCGCAAGCAGTAGATCGACAATATTGAGCTTAGATTTTTTCTTATTGACTTGCTCTGGTACCATAATTATCCCCTCCTCAAGACAGATCGGCCTGATCAACATTCATTGCTTTGCGCAGCATGCCAACGGTCATTATGCCTACTGCCGTGACCATAAATGATGCCGCGGTAGCCCAGCCCAAATTGAACTGCCGCATACCCAAATCGTACACATAAGTCATCAGCACATCAATGACCCTTGTGGTAGCGGCATTGCGCAGCACAAAGATCTGGTCAAAAATTCGCAAGGCACCCACTGCACTTAGCATGAAGACAACCCTCACCGTAGGCATCAGCAGGGGAAGGGTGAGTTTGGTTATCTTCTGCCAGCGACTGGCCCCATCCACTGTTGCGGCCTCGTAGACTTCCGGGTCTAAGGAGCTGATCGCGGCATAGTAGATTACTGCATTATAGCCTAATCCCTTCCAGGTAGACAAAAGAACAATCAGGGGCTTAATCCACATGCTGTCTGCCAGAAAGTGAACCTTCTGCAAGCCCACCAGGTTCAAAAGTTCATTCAAGAGACCCCCGTCGGGGGACAGGACTTGAATCCAGATCCCCCCGACTACCACCCACGAAAAGAGGTGAGGGGTATAGATAATGGTTTGTGTGAATTTCCGAAGACGCGGCAAGGGCAGCTCGTTGAGGGCAATGGCTACAATGAGGGGTATCAATACCCCAAGAGCGATTGTACCTCCACTTAACTGAAGCGTCGTTGACAGAGCCCTCCAAAACATTCTGTCCTTGAGTACACCCCGGTAGTTTTCCAGACCTACGAAAACCCCGCCGCCCAAAAGCAGCGGTTTTTGGGTACTCATGTACAAACCTTGGATGACTGGATAAATGGAGAATACAAGAAAATACAGTACTGTCGGAAGTGCCATCAAATAAAGCTGAGCATATTTGCGCGGTTTGAGTCTGCGCACCTGATCACCCTCCTACTTCTGCCCCGCCCTTCGGGATCAAGCGTTAATTGTACTAATAGTCAATGAGATTGGCTGCCATGAGCTCTTCATGCATCTTTTTGACAGCCGCTTCAGCTGTCATTTGACCAGTAATCGCCCTGAACGCATAATCGTTGACGATCGCTTCAGCCCTTGGCCAATCAGCGGTAGAAATCTCGAGCGTAGCGTACTTGTTCACGAAAACCTCAGCCTCTTTTACACCGGGCAGACTGCCAAAGGGAGCCTCCACATTGGTGTTGTACCAGCGAGGTACGCCATGGTCCATATTATGGGCAACGCCGATTTCTGTCAGTTCCATCGTTCCGTCTTCTTTAATGATATAGTCGTAGCCTTTGACGCCCACTGAACCTAGGATAATACCAGCCTCAGTATGCCAGAACTCGAGGAATCTCTTGGCACCTTCAGGATTCTGGGCGTTAGCTGGGATAGCCCAGATGCTGGGGTCACCGCGGCGGAGAATTCTTTCTCCATTCGGCCCTTCCGGACCTGCAATACCCATTGCCCTAAACTCAGTGTTGGGATCCTCTTGGAGACGAGTAGCATTAAAGAGGCCTACCCACATATCCCAGTAGGTAACCATGCCCACCCGATCTGCCAGGAACAGGTTGCGCATATCTGCTGTTGAGTTAGTCACAAAGTTCGGATCAAGCAAACCTTCACGATAGAGCATATTCAGCCACTCATAGGCCGGAATTGCAGCTTCGCTGGCATAGGGAATGGTGCGGCGTCCATCTTCGTCGATGACATAGCGGGCCTTTACGCCGAATGCTCCCATAAAGCCCTGAATGTCATACAGACCCGAGGTGGAAAGACCGTAGGTGTCATCAATGCCGTTACCGTCAGGATCTTGCTCTACAAAAGCTTTCAGAACATTATAGAAATCATCGAGAGTCTGGGGCACTTCCAAGCCCAGCTTTTCGAGCCAGTCGGCTCTGACTGTCGGCAAAGTTCCCCCTTCATACTTGTTGAACACGGAGTAGATGTGTCCGTCTGGATAGCGAATCATTTCCCAATCTTCGGTTGGAATCACAGTTGGATCAGACAAGATAGGTGAGTTTTTGATAAAATCGGTGAGAGGCAGCAAAGCGCCCTGATCTACCAGCTGATCCATAAATGGAGTGTTGAGGTAGATAAGGTCAAAGCGTTCGCCGCTCCGCAAAGCGGTTTGGAGGTATTCATCGCCGGAAGGTCTGATCCACTCTACCTCCAGGCCGAGAGCCTCGCCAACTTCTTTGGCAAACAATTCACTTTCCTCAGCTGTCTTACCACCAGAAATGCTGCTGACCACCCGCAGTTTTTCAGCATGAACCACCATTGATCCCAGCATCACCGTCACCACTAATACGACCACAAACAGCAGGCTGCTGCGCCTTCTTAGTAACAAATTCATTACCTCCTCCGAAATTAAGTCAAATGTGCCTTCCTCCAAACAGCAAAATGAGAGACAGACCACCTCCTTTTGTCAAAACAGGACTTAGTTAGTTACACTAACTTATTTTCTAGAGAATACTTCTCGCAACCCTTCCTTTTTCCTTCACAATTACACAAAAAGTTTAATTATAGCCTGGAAAGTTGTCCTTTCTATAAGCCTGAAAAGCACAAACTGCCTAGAACGCAAGAAAAAAAGAAGGTGCACCGCGAATTTCTTCGCGCGCACCTCATACAACCTATGTACTTACAGTCAGCTCTTGCGGCTGAACTTTTCCCCGCATTTGGCGCAGGAAATTGTAATCTTACCCCTTCCCTTGGGCACCCTTAACCTTTGCTTACAATTCGGGCACTTAAAGTGACGATGGGTATTCCGTTCCTGAAAGATCCGTCTTTGCACTTTGAGCCAAGCACCTGCAGCCCTGTTTTTCTCCAGGAAAAGCTGGTTTTCTCGGCGTCGCCTAAACAAGGAGCGGGAAAAGGTGCGGTACAGTGCCCAGATTACACCGGCATAATACACCAGGCGCAGCAAGTGCAGTCCAAAAATCCTGGCAAAAAGAAGAACCGCGGCACTGGCCACTAGAATAAAAAGCGTAAACTGATCGACACCATTTCGGCCGCGCATAAACTTTTCCAAACCCACCTGCATCCTTGCTTTAAACTCCTGCCACTTCACATTGATTCCCCCAGACCACAAGACTTTCAACCTGCACAGGTTCTTCTGCAAGAGGTTAGAAATTCCTCCCTTAAAGATATTCTGCCTGGCCAAAACGGGCACCGAAAAGGGATTTGACCTGCGCAGTCGAAGGAAGCCATAGGATAAGTGTTAGGAAAAGAGGCTAGATATGGCAAGAGAACATCGTTTTGACACCCATGTTCACACCAGCGAGACCAGTATCTGCGGTCAAATTCCGGGGGCTGAGGTGTCCAGGCTTTATAAAAAGGCAGGCTACAGCGGAATTGTGATTACAGACCACTTTCATTCTTACTTTTTTGATCGCTTCCCTGATCTGTCCTGGCCGGAAAAGACAGCCTGTTATTTATCGGGCTATCATGCGGCTTTAGAAGAAGGAAACAGGATCGGGCTTACTGTGTTACTAGGCATGGAGTTGCGCTTTCCTGATCATGAATGTGATTTCCTCGTCTATGGATTTGACGAGACATTTTTGCTGGAAAATGAGAATCTCTATGGAATGGGCCTGGAGAAATTCTTCCAACTGACCCGGGAAAAGGGCATTTTGGTTTTTCAGGCCCATCCCTTCCGAGATGGACAGGTACGGGCCAACCCCAAATTTTTGGACGGCGTAGAAGTCTTCAACGGACATCCCGGCCACAATGCCCGCAACCATCTGGCCGAGGACTTTGCCAGGGAACATTCGCTGCGTAGGATCGCCGGATCCGACGCCCACTTCACCTCAGGCATAGGTACATCTGGAATTGTCACTCGCAAGCCGCTTGCGTCTATGGCAGAGTTTACAGCCCTGTGGGATCAGGGCGATCCCAAATTGATTTTAGACTGAAGGAGACTTTAAATATGAGCCCTGGCGCAAGGCTAGGGCTCATGGTTCTATCACTGTTCCAGCTTAAAGTGTCCAACGAGTTCCTGCAGTCTGGCCCCCATCGAGGTCAGATCTTGAGCTGAACTCGCTATCTCTTCAATAGAAGCGGCCTGTTCTTCAGTGGCACTGGAGATTTCATGGCCTGCTGCATTTGTCTCCTCGATACCCGAGGAGATGTGCTGAACCTGCTCCACAATACCTTCCACAGCGCCAAGAATATCCCGCAAAATGCTTCCGCTCTCATCTACGCTTACAAGTGCCTCGTCAGCCTGGTGGGCACTGCTTTTCATGCCGTCCACTGTAGAGGAAATGCCATTTTGAATTTGAACGATCAGAGCTGTGATCTCCGCGGCTGCTCCCGCCGATTCTTCGGCCAGTTTTCTGACTTCCTCTGCCACTACTGCAAAGCCCCGACCGTGCTCCCCAGCCCTGGCCGCTTCAATGGCAGCATTGAGGGCCAAAAGATTGGTCTGATCTGCAATGGCGCTGATAGCATCGACAATCTGGCCGATTTCATCAGAGAGGGTGCCTAGATTAGTCACTTCATCGCTCATGCTGCGCGTGTTGTCCCGCAAGAGGTTCATCTGTTCCACAACATTGGCGATGGCTCGATTTCCTTCCGCGGCCCGGTTCGAGATATCATCTACATTTCCGCTCATGTTCTGGGCATTGGTGTTCATCATATCTAAGGAACTGGAGAACTGGTTGGTAGTGCTGGCAACTTCTTCAATGGATGCACTCACTTCTTGAGAGGCCGCTGCCAACTCTTGGCTGGTGCTGGCCAGCTCATCGGTGGTACTGGCAACCAACCCCATTGCCTCACGCATGCTGGTGATGGTAACGTTTAATGCCTGGGCCACTCTACCCACTTCATCTTCGGAGCGAACGTTCACGTCGCTAGTCAAGTCACCTTCCGCTACCGCTTCAATCGCCCGCTGTACGTCGAGGAGCGGGTTTGATATGCGTTTGGCAAAGATCATGCCGGCCACAACTCCCGCTACCATGAGCGCTGCGGAAACCCAGAGCAAGAATGTACGCAGTTGGTTGATATGGACAAGCTCCTCTGCTTCCATGGCGCCAATTGCGATCCGCCAGCCCGTTGAGGGGACGGGGGCTAAGCCTACCAGCCTGGTTTGACCATCGTCAAGTTCATAGGCGGCAACTATAATGTCATCCCCGGCGGCTGAAGCCTCCTGAATCGCCCGGCCGGCATTAATATACGGCGATGACGGGTCAAAGACGCTGACTTGATCCAGCACTACTTCCGGATCAGGATAGGCATAGATAGTCCCTTCCTCATTGATAATATAAGCCCAGCCATTGTCGCCAAATCCCAGGGGAGCGATGATCTCATTGAGCATCATGCCGTCTCCCCTGGCAATCAGTGCACCTACAACCTGGCCGTTTTCCTTAATAGGGACCGCATACATCAACACTAAGGAATTGTTAACCCTGCTGACAATCAAATCTGAGACAACCGCATTGCCGGCCAGGGCCTCGATAATATAGGCGCGATCTGCCAGGTTTGTCGTGGACCCATCGGTGTAATGGGCAACCCCATTTTTGTCAACAGCAGCCAAGGCAAGGAACTGAGATAAACGGGCTTCTTCAGCCCGAATAGCAGGCAGCTGCTCCTGCCAGTTCATACTGCGAATTTCAGGACGCTGTGCCACGGTTTCCAGTACAGCCAGTTGCAGCTCAAACCGGCTTTCTAAATAGCGGCTCCCCTCTTCGGCCATGAGCTGGAGCGCCTCTCGAACTTCAGACTTAACCGCCTCGGCCCCGTCTCGATACGCAGAAAAACCCAACACACCGCAAATGATCAGCACCAATATGGCTATGTAAATAGAAATCTTAACAGCAATGCTCTTTACCGTAAACATGAAAATCCCCCTCCCTAGGGACTGGCCCTCATACAATTTGACGAATTTCGGCATCCGATCGACTTTCACGTTCCCTTGCTTGCTGCGCCCTAGACCACCCCTTAACTTTGCTCACCGACGGAGAAAAAGTAATAAACAAAGAGGNTCTGTTCTCGGTTGCGATAGTCATTTGTCAGGGNATCGAATTTCCATCTGGTTCAATAATCCCGCGCATGTTCCATCACAACGTGCAACAAAGCCTCTGCTTCTCACANTTGTTAATAGTTAAATTCCACTTAAAAATGGACATTCCTGTTAAAAGAAACAAAAAGGGCCGCAAATTGATCGCAGCCCCGCAAGATTGGATGCTATAAATTAGGTTCAACATGCAATTTGGCCTTGAAGATAAGCCGCTTCAGCCCTTCATCTATGCCCTCGACATAAACCAAGCCCTGCTCAAACTGGGTCAAGTCTTTATACAAAGAAACCGCTTCACCAGGCAGCGCTTCGTTGCTGTAGTTGACTTCGATGGAGCGGATGGTATGTTGCTGATGCTCATCCAGGCTAAAGCAGTCCGTGATGAAGTCTACATACTTGGCGTTGTTCAAGTGCCCGTTGACATCAATATCGCTGTAACCAACCACTCTTCTGTGCACTAAGTCAAGTTCACCGCTGGCTCTTAGCTTGCCAAGCTTAGCATCGATAACCCTCTCACCTCTAAAATCAAGTTCTTCAGGAAAAACTGAGTCCGCCCGCTTCAGCCTTCTGGTCTCCACATCAATGATCACCCAAACAGAAACTGCCTTGGCAAGAACGGTGCCGGCAGAATCCTTAACCAGGAAGTTTCTTGTGCATTCTACCCTGCNGGGTTGGTTGGGCCAGGTCTCTACTGTTATTTTATCACCCCAGACAGGATAACGGGCTACATCAACCCTCATCCGCCCCAATACCCACAGTCCGTGGTGCNTTTCGAGCATCTCTATCCTGCCGGCTCCGAGATGCTCCGCGTGCAAAACCGCAGCGTCCTGCAGACAGAGGAACAAGGAGCTCAGCTTCATGTTCCCGCGGAAATCAACCAGACCTACCTCTACTTCATAATCTTTAATATACGATGGGCTAAAGTGCATTCCAGATCCTCCTTACAGCTACCAACCAGAACATCTAAGCTTACCCTTTTTCTCATTATAACATACCGTCTGGCGCGCACTGACGAACCAAGCGAAGGAGTTAGCTTGCCAGGTGTCGAATAGGCAAATAATTGAAACCGAAAAGGAGCACCAGAAAGGGGAGATATAGTGTTCGCACAACATTTTGCCAATTACCTTCTTGAAAAGGGAAGCATTTCTAAAGCAGACTACGCACTAGTGAGTGAACAGCAAAGGAAGGGACGAGTTAAGCTTGGACTGATCGCAGTGGCAGAGAATTTGCTCACCAAGGAGCAGACAGAAAAACTGAACGCTCTGCAACGTCAGACTGACCGCCGTTTTGGTGATTTAGCCGTTGAAAGCGGATATTTATCCGCCGAACAAGTCGACAGGCTCTTACAGCTGCAAGGGAACTCCTATCTGCGCCTGGCAGAGATCCTTTCAGAAAACGGAATCCTCACGCTGGAAGAGATCGAAAGCCGCTTGCGGGATTACCAAACAGAGCATGGCTTTTCCGACCGCGATTTGCAGGCGCTTAAGTCGGGGGATCTAGAGCAGATTATTCCCCTTCTTGTCCAGGCAGACGAGCCCCTGGCTGCCGAATACATAGGCCTAGCCATTCGCAATGTTGTTCGTTTCATTCACAACCAGCCCCTCCTGGGCAAACTGAAAAAAACTACAAGCCATTCATTTGGAAACCTGGCCTATCAAGCAGTGACAGGAGATCACCAGCTCTTGCTTGGGTTTGCAAGTGAGACCGATGAACTGTTGGAGATCGCCGGCCCCTTCGCCAAGGAGAATTTTTCCGAGCTGGATGAAGACGCCTTTGATTCGGTCTGCGAGTTCACTAACTGCATCAATGGCCTTTTATCCACAGAACTCAGCCATAGAGACATCATCGTGGACATGCAGCCTCCCCTATTCGCGCAGAACCAACGCCTCAAGAGCGCTGCTGGCTTTTATGTATTGCCTCTCACACTAAACGGACGGCAAACCGACCTAATCGCGGCTGTCGATGCCCAAATAGAGATCAATTAGGAGGGAACAGACTTGGCAAGAATTCTCATTGTTGATGACTCCAGAACAACCAGGCGAATTCTGAAGCAGATTCTTGAAGACAACGGATACGAAGTTGTGGGAGAAGCTGCTAACGGAGAAGAAGGGGTCGCTAAGTATAAGGAACTGACGCCCGATCTCACCACGATGGACATTACTATGCCCGGCCTCGATGGAGTAGGAGCTCTCCGGCAGATCAAGGAACATGACCCGGATGCGAAAGTGATTATGGTTAGTGCCGCCGGACAAAAACACAAGGTGCTTGAGGCGATGAAGGCCGGGGCAGCGGAGTTTTTAACAAAGCCCCTTGAGGAAGATGAGATTATGGAGCGGATTGCAAGCATAATAAAGTAGCACGGCGAAGATCAGCAGCCCCAGACACGTCGGGGCTGCTTTAAAATACCCGCTCAAGGGAGGTACAAAATGAAACACATTAAGCTGAGCATGATTAACGAGGATATAACGAGCTGCCCCCTTGTGCCTCTGAAAGAAGGCTTTAGTTTCCGTTACTGGCGGCCAGGCGATGAAGAAATCTGGGCCGAGATAGAAACGGCAGCAGGTGAGTTCTCTGATCTTGAAGCTGCTTTACGCAGATTCGCAGATGAGTTTACGGGCTTTGAGGACGAACTGAAAGAGCGCTGCCTGATACTCGAATCAAAAGATAAGGAGCCCATTGGCACGTCGATGGGCTGGTATAACAGAGAGTTTAGAGATGGCGGTTTTGGGCGTCTGCACTGGGTGAGCATTGTTCCAGCCTACCAAGGCTTAGGATTAGCCCGCCCCCTAGTCACCCACGCCATTGATCTTATGAAGGCCCATCATACAAAGGCCTATGTTACCACCCAAACCACAAGTTACAAAGCCATCAAGCTGTATCTTGACTATGGCTTCCGCCCCCTCATGCACACCGAAGACTGCCAAGAGGGATGGCAAATAGTGGCAAAGACACTAGGTCAAACACTGGTTTAGGCGGGTATTGAGGGATAAGCGTCTAGTCCACACGCGTGGTAACCGCCGCGAAAAGACCATCGGCTTTGGTGGTGTCTTTGGCTTTCTTTGGGATCACCCCCGCGTGTGCGGGAAAGACG
>JGI24707J26582_10000984_pt1 | contig 22658 bp, 18 predicted proteins | sample BioPla1DNA1_FD_26582 | JGI IMG/M metagenome (IMG submission 26582)
GATTTCCCCACCGCATCGAAGACAGCGTTCCAAAATGAAGATGTGGATATTATTACAATCAATGTGAACCGCCTAGACGGGTTTAAGATGAATTCCCTGCCGGTTCTCTCCGATGCCAAGCTTGGTCTGGAGGAACTGCAAAAAGCACTGGAGAAGTCTGGCTACAAGGCCAGTTACACCANTGAAGAGCTGGCCCAATTGAAGCAGGAATGGGAACAGGAAGTAGATCGCCTCTATAACCTCGAGAGCGATCGAGGCATTGTGCAAACCACAGCGCTAGGTGCGGTCAATGACTTTGTTCAGGCGGACGATATCATTGTCTGCGCTTCAGGGAGCCTCCCTGGGGACTTGCATCGCTTGTGGCGCTCCAAGGGCATTAAGACCTATCATATGGAGTATGGGTTCTCCTGCATGGGCTATGAAATTGCAGGNGCCTTAGGCGTGAAACTGGCCCATCCTGAAAGGGAAGTCTATGCCCTGGTCAGTGACGGAAGTTACCTGATGCTCCATTCCGAACTTCTAACCAGTATCCAGGAGGGCGCCAAGATCAATGTCGTTATGTTCGATAATGGCGGTTTCCAGTGCATTAAGGATTTGCAGATGAGCCGGGGCAGTAAAGAGGGCTTCGGAAACGAACTTCGCTATCGCTCCTCTGAGACCCAGAGGCTGGANGGCGAGTATATGCAGGTTGATTTTGCCCAGATGGCGGCGGCTCTAGGGGCCAAAACCTTTACTGTGCGCAGCTTAGCTGAACTGCCAGGCGCCCTGCGTGCTGCCAGGGAGGAAACAACCAGTACCCTTATTGACATCAAGATCATACCGGGGACCCATTCGCCAGGTTATGAGTCGTGGTGGAGAGTGGGTGTGGCAGAGGAATCTAAGAATCCTTCAGTCTTGGAGGCTCAGAGGCGGGATCGCCAGTATTTAGAAGAGCATCAGAAAAACTAGAATCTGGGGTGGAAAAGCATGCTAAAAAAAGGTGATGTTAAGTTAGGAATTGCGCCAATCGCCTGGACCAACGATGATATGCCAGAACTGGGCGGGGAAATCTCGTTTGAACAGTGTATTGACGAAATGGCTTTGGCAGGTTACGAAGGAAGTGAGGTCGGCAATAAGTATCCCCGGGATCCTGAGGTGCTCAAAAAAGCCCTCGAACCAAGGGGACTAGAGATTGCCAGTGCCTGGTTCAGCTCCTTTTTGACCACCAAGGAACTGAGCGAAACGGTAACGGAGTTTATCAAGCATCGGGACTTTTTGCATGCCATGGGTGCGAAGGTTATTGTCGTAGCTGAACAGGGACACTCCATCCAGGGTCAGATGGACACACCGCTCCATGCCAATAAGCCTGTCTTCACTGATGCTGAGTGGGACAGACTCGTTGACGGACTGCATCATTTAGGGGCGCTGGCCCATGAAAAAGGTATGCAGATTGTCTATCACCATCATATGGGAACAGGCGTACAGACCTTCCCAGAGGTAGAGCGGCTGATGGGTGCTACAGACCCTGAACTTGTCTCCCTGCTCTTAGATACAGGCCACATTGCCTTTGCCGGCGGGGATCCTGTCAAGATGATTGAGAAGTTTGGCCCCCGCATCAAGCATGTTCACTTCAAAGACTTGCGGGCTGAGGTTGAGCAGGCTGTCGAGACAGAACAGCTGAGCTTCTTGCAGGGAGTCAAGCGGGGCGTCTTTACAGTACCCGGTGACGGACGCATCGACTTTGTGCCAATCATCGACGGCTTAAATGAGATTGACTACAAGGGCTGGATCGTTGTGGAGGCAGAACAAGACCCTGCCCTCGCCCCTCCTTTGGAGTATGCACGCAAAGCACGGGCTTACATTAAAGAAAAGGCTGGATTATAGTAGAGAAAGGCGGTATTGTATGACCGAGAAAATTCGCTTTGGTGTTATTGGCGCTGGCCGGATCGGCAAGATCCATGTTGAGAACCTTTGTTACAGTGTGCCGGATGCAGAGGTAGTCGGGATTTCTGAAGTAGAAGCAGCCCTGCCGGCCACAAAGGAGTGGGCCAAAAAGTTTGGCATTACCAATATTGTTTCAGATCCAATGGTTTTGATCTCTGATCCCAATATTGACGCTATCGCAATCTGTTCTCCCACTGAGACCCATGCAGATTTGATTATCGCCTGTGCACAGGCGGGCAAAGACATCTTCTGCGAGAAACCTATCGCCAATGATGTTAAAAAGACCAAAGAAGCTCTGGAAGCAGTGGAAGAAGCAGGCGTAAAGCTGCAGCTTGGATTTAACCGCCGCTTTGATCCTAACTTTAAGCGCATTCGTGAACTTGTCCAGACGCAGGAAGTAGGCGAACCCCATATCATCAAGATTACTTCCCGGGACCCTGAACCGCCTCCGGCAGAGTATGTCAAGGGATCCGGGGGTATCTTCCTGGATATGACCATCCACGACTTCGATATGGCCCGTTATCTGTCGGGCAGCGAAGTAGAAGAGGTTTACGCCTCGGGTAGTGTGCTGATCGATCCAGCCATTGGTGAAGCAGGCGACTTTGACACTGCCGTAATTATACTTAAGCTTACCAATGGATCCACCTGTGTGATTGATAACAGCCGCCGGGCCGCCTACGGCTATGACCAAAGGGTAGAAGTCTTTGGTTCCAAAGGCAGTGCCCAAGCCTATAATAAGACGCCGACCAATGTGGAAGTCAGCACCGGTGAAGGAGTCAGCACTGACAAACCCCTGTTCTTCTTCTTGGAACGCTATATGGAGTCATTTGCCCAGGAACTGCGGGATTTTGTGGAGGCCCTGCGGACAGGGGCTGAGCCCCCTGTGACGGGAAATGACGGTCTGCAATCTCTGCTGATTGCCAGAGCCGCCACCAAGTCAGCCCATGAAAACCGGCCCGTGAAAATTAGTGAAGTACTATAAAAAGTAACACCCTTGTATAGTAACTGCTGGCCTCCGGGTTAGCAGTTACTGTTGTGTCTAGGCTTGAGCTTGAAAAAGTGTCCAAGGAGGTATATTGTGACAAGTAGGGAAAAAGTGGTCTTAGTTGCAGGTCCAGTCTTTGTAGATTCTATCTTCAGCGGTCTGCCCGCCATGCCTGAGCTGGGTAAAGAGGTCTACGGGGATCATTATCTTGTTACCATTGGCGGCTGTGCCATAACGGCAATCGGGCTGGCCCGCTTAGGGATATCCGCCGAGATCGCCACCGCCATCGGCGGGGATTTGTTTGGAACGTTTCTGGAGGATCGCCTGGCCAAGGAAGGAGTATCGGACCGGGGCCTGGTTAAGATAGAATCTGAACATACCAATGCCACAACTGCCATGGTTTATGCCGGAGATAGGGCCTTCGTCAGCTACAGCGGCGCAGAGCTGCCCGAAAGCGAATTGATTAGGAGAATGTCTAGAACCGGTGAACTCCGGGATTCCTTTGCCGGAGTCAGCCATTTGCACCTGGGGCTGCGGCTTGATCCCGGGCTGAATTCGGTGCTGCTGGCTGCTCGGGAGAAGAAGGTCACCACATCTTTAGTCTGCGGCTGGGATGGGGTGGAGTACTATGGGGATAAACCTGAGCTGATGGGCAGTATACTGAGTAATACCGACTTTTTCTTCTGCAATCAGCTGGAGGCCGAAACTATCTCGAAGCAAGCGTCCATTGACGATGCTGTGGCCTTTTTTGCCCGCTATGGCTGCCATCCGGTAATTACCCGGGGCGGTGAGGGGGCGGTTACGCTCGATGAAAATGGGGACCTGATTAAGGTTCCGGCCCTTCAGGTTGATTTTCTTGATGCCACTGGAGCAGGAGACTCTTTTGCAGCCGGTTTTATAGCGGGTCACATCTTAGGCTATGAGCTAAGCAAGAACCTGCAATTAGCCGCAGTCTGCGGATCCCTGTCCACAACTGCCCTAGGCGGCACAGAAGGATTTCCGAAGACACTCTCAGAGGCCCTGCAGCATCTGGGAGAACTAAGAATGGAGGAACAAGATTGAAAGCAGTAATTGTTGGTGCCGCCGGTGTGCGCACACCATATCTGATTAAGGCCATCTGGCAGAAGAGGCAAGTTCTGAATGTAGACAGCCTGACTATGATGGACATAGATGCGAAACGGCTGGGCCTTTTGGAAACCGTTGTCTTAGAGATGATCGATGACCCTGAATTTCCCATCACCGCCACGACAGATCCCCGGGAGGCCCTTGCAGATGCGGGGTTTGTGATCTTTACCATCCGGGTTGGCGGCATGGAAGCCCGGGCCGTTGATGAACAGGTACCCTTGAAATATGATGTGCTCGGCCAGGAAACCACCGGCCCTGGCGGATTTGCCATGGCAATGCGCACTATCCCGGTTATCTTGAATTACATGAAAATCCTCGAAGAGGTGGCTCCTAACGCCTGGGCCATCAACTTGACCAACCCTGCAGGTCTGATCACTCAGGCCATTACAGCTTCAGGCTTCAAGCGCGTTATCGGTATTTGTGATACCCCCAGTGAACTGTTTAAGGATGTCGCCAGGGGGATGGAGATTCCCCTCGAAGAGCTGTGGTTTGAGTATTTCGGCATTAATCACCTAGGCTGGATCAAGCGGGTGCTGCATCGCGGCAGAGATATTTCCCAGGAGGTCTTGGCCAATGACAAGGCCCTGCTCAGGCACGGCGACAGTATGCTGGACCCCGATTTTATCCGCAGCATTGGCATGATCCCCAATGAATATCTGATGTTTTATTACCGCAATCGTTCCATTATTGACAGGGTGAAGGCCAATCGCATTACCCGGGCGACGATGATTGAGGAATTAAATGATCGCCTGTTTGTAGAATTGGAAAGACTAGGCCAGGCACAGCCCGGCGCCTCCCTGAAGGTTTATGAACAGTACTCTCGGGCACGTGACGCCAGTTACATGAAGATAGAAACATCCGACTTGTCCTATGACAATATGCTGGACGCGCTGTGGGAAGAAGCCAAGGAAGCTCCCGCTTCTGCCAGCGAAGAACCAGAAGGCTATGCCGGCATTGCCTTGGCTGTACTAGAGGGTATCTTCGGAAATTCACCTCAGATTGTGATCGTTAATACCTTAAATCACGGTGCAGTCAGCTGCCTGGATCCTGATGATGTTGTCGAATTGCCGAGCTATGTTGACCTAAACGGCGTTCACCCCCTGGCAGTATCTGCCATACCGGAAGAGAGCCGCGGGCTTTTGCAGATCGTCAAGAACTACGAACGCTTGACGATCCAGGCAGTTCAGGAAAACTCTTATCAAAAGGCATTACAGGCCCTAACGGTGCATCCCTTGGTTCCTGATGCCGAAATTGCCGGCAAGATTCTCGACGACTTTATGGTCCAGCATGCCCAGCACTTCCCTGAACTGAAGTAAGCAAAACGGGCTGCACTTGATGAAACGCCTGCGAAGGAAGTTTTCATCAGTACAGCCCTTCTTCTATTTCCCTGCCAATTCCCTTAGTTTTCCGTAAACCAGCTTGCGCTTTTCCAAGAACCAACTGGTTTCCCTCGGGTACTCCTTAAAGGTGAGGGGTTGATCTAAACCTTCCTCCACAAGTGCAAGCACTGCATCGCGCCCGATATATTCTTCCAGAAGACTGAGGGCCCTGATGTCCTGAAACGCTTCGGCCAGGATCTTTAGGCGCAGGGACGGCAAGGGTCCGCTGGCACCGGGATAAACCACGAAGGTATCGCCGGCCGGCACCCAGTAGTCGCCGTCAGTGACCCGGAAGGGATCAATTGGAAATTTGGACTGCTGGGAGTAGTAGAAATTAAACCCCCAGTGGAGAAAGCCCTTGATCTGATACTTATAGAGCTGCAGGCCTAAAATGCGGGTACGGGCCGATGGCTGACAGATAAACCGGTTGGACACGTCAACGTCCTGAGCGCTGCAATAATAAGTCCAAAGATTGGGCACTCCATTTTCCAGAAAGGGTTCAATGGCATCTGTAGCTGGAATTGCCGTTTGCACCAGGCCGGACTGGTAGAACTCAAAGTCCGAGAGGGCATCCATGATTGGAAAATCCGCCAGGTGCCGGTGCATAATAGTACTGGCGCTTCGATAGGATTCTAAAGTGTTCAGATAAGGTTCATCAGAAGTGTGGAAGAAGACCCGCTTTTCTAGTTTCCGTTCTCTGACGAACTCTACCAGCCGGGGCAGGAACTGATCAAGGAAGTTCTGATACTCAGGGGACTGGGCGTCTGTTTTCCAGCCGAAAATGCGTTTGATTTCTCCGTTTTCTGTTGCCACAATTTTCGGGGCATGGTTCGCGCCCCACTGGGTAAAGAGGTGGGAGAATTCAAAGTACTGCATGCCCTGCTGCTCACACAGATCAATCCACCGGACCAGCCTGCTAAAATCAAAGCTGTACTGATCTTGCCTCTTAGTGACGCCCACCAATTGTACAGTGGGGCGTTCCCCGCCAATTTGGGTATCCAGGGGAGGGGTAAACAGGGGAGTGAGGATCATATTGGCCCCATGCTGAACTGCGCAGGCAATATACTGCTCCAGGCGATGCCAGTGTTCTTCGCTGAATACCNCCACATCGTACCAGGTGGCCAGGCAATCGGCATGGAGCCATTCGGTGTGGATGATTTTCTGAGGCGGCAAAGCTGCATCGAGCACCTCCAGCTCAAGCTGGGAACGGGTCAGTTCTTCCCCCTCCTCGCTTGCCAAGCTGATTTCGATCTCATACTTCCCAGGTTCCAGCATGGCGTCTCCGCCGAGGGAAAACCAAAGGGAACGGGACTGCCCGGGCAGAATAACAATGCCTTCTTCCTCAACCGGTTCTAAGAGATCGGGATATAAGCCTGGCGCTGTGCGCAGAACATTTAGGTCGCGCAAGTGGTTAAGGGGCAGCTCAACCGGGATCAGCCCTACCTGATAAACTGATATCAGGGGCTTTAGGGCAGAGTTTACCCTTACCTTTACATTACGGAATTTCTCTGTACTAAAGTAAGCTAACTGAAAGGAATACACTTCGTTTTTCAGCATGGCATCTGCATGCAGAGTGGGAAATTCGAGTTTATCGTCGGCAAAGACTTTTTCCAAAGAACTGATAATCTGGCTTTTGACCAGTGATTCTATATGCATTCGGCGTCCTCCCTTGTGTGCGTTGAACAACTTCTTCGAGTCGGTTCTGCATTTTCCTGCGGGGAGGTACAGATCAAAATTGGAGGTTTTAGTATGGAAACACCACTTCGTTTGTCCAGAGCGGAGCTATCGGCTAAGGTTGACCAGGAGTTTGGCGCAGAAAGCGAGATCGCTAAAGTCTTTCGCAACACCTTCTCAAATACGTTGGAAACCACGGTGGAAAAGCTCCCCGACGGCTCGGTCTTTGTGGTCACCGGAGATATCCCTGCCATGTGGCTCAGAGATTCTGCCGCCCAGTTCCGCCCCTACCTAGTGCTCAAAGACGAGCGCATTGAGGATATGATCCGGGGCCTTATCCAAAGACAGTTTTACTATATCAACCATGATCCTTATGCGAATGCCTTTAATAGGGAGGAAAACGGTCAGGGACACCAGGATGACCTAACCGAAATGACTCCTTTAATCTGGGAACGGAAATACGAGATCGACTCCCTGTGTTACCCAATTCAGCTGGCCTATTTATACTGGAAATCCACAGGCCGTACAGACTGTTTTGATGAAAGCTATAGCAATGCTGTCGACCGCATCTTAGATTTATGGAAGGTAGAACAAAATCACTCCACAGATTCGCCCTATACCTTCCAGAGGCTGGACTGTGTGCCCAGCGACACTTTGTCCCATGCGGGCAAGGGTAATCCCGTAGGTTATACCGGTATGACCTGGTCAGGTTTTCGGCCGAGCGACGACGCCACCCGGTATGGTTACCTGGTGCCCTCAAATATGTTTGCCGTGGTGGTCTTGGGTTATGCGGCGGAAATCGCCCTTAAGGTCACAGACAATCCTGCCCAGGCCCGGCGAGCCCAGGAATTGGCCGCTGAGATCAAATCCGGCATCGAACAGTACGGCAAAGTCGAGCATCCCGAATTTGGCCTCGTTTACGCCTACGAAACGGACGGGCTCGGCAATTACAACTTTATGGACGATGCCAATGTGCCAAGTCTGCTGTCTATACCTTACCTTGGCTACCTTGCCGCCGATGACGAGGTTTATCTAAACACGCGGGCATTAATTCTGAGCTCAGCCAACCCCTATTACTACAGCGGCACAAAAGCTCAAGGCATCGGCAGCCCCCATACCCCCGAAAACTATATCTGGCATATTGCCCTGGCTATGCAGGGACTGACCAGTACAACGCAGGCAGAGAAACGCCAGATGCTCGAGCTGATGGCCAGCACCACCGGCGGCACTGGTTTAATGCATGAAGGGTTCCATGTGGATGATCCGGCCCAGTATACTAGGGAATGGTTTTCCTGGGCAAACAGCATGTTCTGTGAATTAATCCTGGATTATCTGGGCTTGCGTCCCAAGTTTGAAAGATAGGAAAGAAGGGGAGTTCTCTTTGCAATTAAAGCTGATGTCGTTCAATTTGCGTTATTGGAATCAAAGTGACGGAGAGTACGGCTGGCCCGAGCGCCGGGACAGCGTGGCTGAACTGATTAGGCGGGAAAATCCGCTCGTCCTGGGCACCCAGGAAGGACTGCCGCCTATGCTGGCAGACCTGGATGAGAGGCTCCCTGCCTACGATCGGATTGGGGAAGGGCGCTGGCCTGGCGGGGAAAACGAACATAATGCCATCTATTATCGCAGGGATGCAGTGGATGTTTTGCGCTCGGGGCAGTTTTGGCTCTCTGAGACTCCAGATGTGCCTGCCAGCAAGTCCTGGGATTCATCCCTGCCGAGAATTTGCACCTGGGGAATTTTTGAGCTGAAGCCAAGCCGAGAAAAAATAGCCTTTTTCAACACCCACCTTGACCATGAGGGCAGTGAGGCCAGGGAAAAAGGAACACAGCTGATCTGGCAGGAGATGTCCAAGTTCATCCAAAAAGGCATGCCCTCCTTTTTGACAGGCGATTTTAACTGCAAGCCGGACAGCTCGCCGATTAAATTTCTGCGCAGCCAGTTGACTGATGCCCTCCACAGTCAGGGTAAGGGAGACATAGGCACTTTCCACGGCTTTAGGGGGGCAGCCAGCCCGGGACCTATTGACTACATTTTTGCCAGCAGAGATGTTACAGTTCTCTCTGCCGAGGTTCTGGACTGCGAAGTAAATGACATACTTCCCTCAGACCATTTCCCTATTGCGGCGAGGGTAAGTTTAGAGACGGGGAAGAGTTAGAATCAAGGGCATAAAACTAGAAACGAGGCTGCCTGATCAGGGGCAGCCTCGTTTGGCATTAATGCAGTGCCAAGAAATCTTTATGAACTAAGCAGAGATCGTCTAAGACTTCCTTGGCCACCAGCGCATCAGGGACCAAGGGGTGGGTGGCCAAGGCCTGAAGGGCTAGATCATAGGATTGGGTGAGGGCAGCTTTCGTTGCCAGGCGCTCGTAGGCTTTCACTGTTTGCAGTAAGCCGCGGCAGTGCTCTGGGATCGGCCCTTCGACTTGATAAGGGTGTACACCGTTTTGATCGATAAAGCACTGGATCTCAACAATGTCTGCAGGTTCTAAACAGGAGATGGCCGAGCCATTTACGGTATTAACGGTGGTAATTGCTGTCTTGGTTCCGCTGAGTGCCCGCAGCACCTGGAGGGCAATGCCTGAATAACCTGCAGGTTCCTCGTTAGGATTTACCGGACCTTCTTTGCTTTCTTCCCAGACTCTCTCGATTAGAATTTCCAGCTCCTTTTCCGCGGCGCCCATTGTCTTGTCGGTTTCCAGCTGCATATAGGTTTTATCCCGTGCCCGGGAGTAATGTTGATAAATTTGATAAGCTTCTTTGCGGTCTGGGGGGGTATCTGCCAGCTCTTGCAGCGCGGCGAAAAGCAACTTGTTCAGCTCGTCAATCACCATGGCCCTGGTGATTCCCGCCCCCTGGAGGCTCTCCACTATGTCCCGGGTGCGATAATAGAACATCAAGTACTCATTGGGAATAACACCTAGGGAACGGATAAAATCAGGGGGAATCATTTCCCTGTCATGTCTAAGGAGCGCCCGATCATTTTGCAGAACCTCGGGCAGGATATCCTTCCCTTTATATAAGATCCGCTTAATCCAGCCGAGATGGTTGATGCCAAAATAATCAAACCATAAATCGTCTGGGTTTTTCTCTAGAGCGGCAGCGATATCCTTAAATAATTCAGTGGGTGAATCACAGATGCCGATCACCTGCTTAAACCCCTCTTCTGCCAGGGCCTGAGTTATCAGGCCGGCAGGATTGGTCAAGTTGATCGCCCAGGCCTGGGGCGATTCGGCAGAGAGGATCTCCAGATATTTCTTCATGACCGGCACAGTCCTCAGAGCCATGGCAAAGCCGCCTGGTCCTGTGGTTTCCTGGCCAAGCACCCCGTGTTTCAAGGGAGTCTGCTCATCTAGGACGCGGGAGTTGATGGAACCGACCCGGATCGAGAAAAAGGCATAATCGATTCCCCTGAGGGCTGTGCCGGCATCGCCAGTGAACAGCAGCCTAACAGAGGGGGCAAGCTTGGCCCCTAATTCTTTTACGATCAGCCCCATATTCTGCAGACGCTGCTCATCAATGTCCATCAGATGAATGGCGGTCAGCTGCAGCTCATCCTTATAGTGAAACAGTGCCTTGACCAGCTGGGGTGTCCGTACACCGGCAGCCCCGATAATTGCTATTTTCATGCGGATCGCTCCTCATTTGTCCATATTGGCGAGTCTCCTCTGCAAGGGTCTTATCTAGCCTTCCTCCGTCCTGGTACGGAAAACTTTGAACTCCCAACGATCAACCCGGTAGGTGTTACTGGAGATCAGTACCGGTCCATTTTGGTTGTCGTAGTAGGTTTCGTCGATGACCAGCAAAGGGGCTCCCTCAATAACTTCCAGTTTTTCTGCCATGTCTGGCTTAGCAATAGCGGCAGTGATGCGCATTTCTGAATAGGCGAGAATTGCGCCGCGTTTTTGCAGGTAGTCAAATAGACTTTGTCCCATGTATTCCAGTTGGAATTCGGGGCCAAGGATGGGCATGGGGATATAATCTACAGAGACCATTAGGGGTTTGCCGTCGGCGGTGCGGGTTCTCTCCAGGACGCCCATTTTCACCGTATCGTACTTGAAGGCCTTTTTGTGGGCAGGGCGCATCTGCTCCCAATGGAACTGAACGCTGCTGGTGCCTGGGGTAAATCCGTATCTTGAGACATACTCCGTATAAGAAAGCAGCCTTTCCATACCTTGGCCAATGGGAATTTTCTGCTCATGGGTTAAAATGGTGCCCAGACCCTGAACGCGCCTGAGCATCCCCTGCTTTTCCAGGGCACTGAGGGCCTCACGGATCGTTGCCCGACTAACTCCCAGCATTTTGGCGAGTTTTTCCTCGGAAGGCAGTCTGTCCTCTTGGGCAAACACCCCATTTGTAATTTCTTCTGTTAATAGCTGAGCTACACGCAGGTAGAGCGGTCGTTTTTCGACCTTTAATTTCAACTCATGCTGCATTGCGGTTCTCCTCCAATGCTGTAAACTTAGCGTCCCCCCATACCCGACAAAGTCATGCCGCTAATAAAGGTTCGCTGTGCCATGACAAACAGGATCAAGACCGGCAGCAGGGCCAGTACTGAACCTGACATTAATAATGTCCATTGCGTGTTGTATTGGCCCTGCAGCGTCCGAAGTCCTACCGTGAGGGTGTTCATCTCGACGCTGTTAATCACAATCAGAGGCCAGATAAAGCTGTTCCACTGTCCCAGCCAGGTAAAGACGGTCAGGCTGGAGAGGGCAGGCTTGGAGAGGGGCAGGATCACATGGCGGTAAATGCCAAAGTGGCTGCAACCGTCAATCTTGGCCGCATCTTCCAAATCAGCAGGCAGTGTCGAGAAAAACTGCCTAAGCAGAAAGGTGCCGAAGGCACTGAAGGCGTTGGGCAGCACAAGGGCTTGATAGGTATCAATCCAGCCTAACATGCGGAGCAGGATAAAGTTCGGAATAATGGTCACTTGCCCGGGAATCATCAGTGTAGCCAGATAGCCCAGGAAAAGGGCATCACGGCCGGGAAATCTCAGGCGGGCAAAGGCATAGCCCGCAAATGAGCAGGTTACAAGCTGCAGTATTGTCACACTGGCTGAGGTTAAAATGCTGTTCCAGTAAAAGCGACCAAAGGGCAGCACCTCAAAAATCCGTTTATAATTGTCCGTCACAATGGGATTCGGAATCAATTGCAGCTGCAGGCCAAAGACCGCCTTCGGCTCCTTAAAGGATGTGGACAGCATCCAGAGAAAAGGCAGGAGCATTACGGCGGCCGCGGCCAGGATGGCCAAAAAGAGCACGGCGCGCCCTAGGTTTTCTAATGATAAACGCTTCTTCATAAAACCCAACCCTTTCTTAGAGGTCATAGTTCACCCAGTTTTTCTGGTTGCGGAACTGGAAGAGAGTAATGGCAAAGATGACAATAAAGAGGAACCAGGCAATTGCCGCTGCGTAGCCCATCCGGAAAAACTGGAAGGCATTGCGGTAAATATGATAGACAATTGTATTTGTGGCATTTGCCGGTCCGCCCTCGGTCATGATCACGGCCAGATCAAAGATCTGGAATGAAGAAATGGTAGTCATGACCAAGACAAGAAAGGTTGTGGGTGAAAGCATGGGCAATGTGATTTTCCAAAAGCACTTCCAAGGGGTAGCACCGTCAATTCTGGCCGCTTCGTATAATTGGGCGGGAATACCTTGCAGTCCAGCTAGGAAGATCACCATGTTCATTCCAATACCTTGCCAGATGCTGACAATCATTAGGGCAGGCAGGGCCCATTGGGTGCTGGTCAGCCAGCGGGGTGGATTGCCGACCCCCAGTGTCCAGAGGATGTTGTTTAAAGGCCCGAAGTCAGCGTGGAAAATCCACTGCCAGACCAGGGCAACCGCTACACTGGACGAAACCACAGGCATAAAAAACGCGGTGCGGAAGAAGGTGGTGCCAAAAAGTTTCTGGTTGAGGGCTAGGGCAACCACTAGGGCCAGCACNATTCTGGCAGGCACAGTGACTGCCACAAAAATNACCGTGTTCTTCAGCACTTTAATAAANGTAGGATCGTTTGTGAACATGCGTATGTANTTGGCNAGCCCAACCCACTGAATGGGACGNAAGAGATCCCATTCAGTGAAACTGAGCAGCAAGGCAACAAAGACAGGAAGGAAGGTGAATATGAGAAANCCGATCAGATTAGGCGTAAGAAAACCGTAGGCAGCCATGATTTCCCGGCGCTCAGTTGCGCTTCTTCTCTTTCTCGCCTGCTTACCGTTGACTAAACTCATCAGCTAGTCCCCTTCCACACCAAACATTCTTGCGGCATTCTTATAGAAAATAAGGTCTTGCTCTTCAGGAGTCAAACCGATTTTGTCAAAGTACTTCTGCCAGTTTTCAATGTCTTTCTTGACCCTGGGCAGATCGCAGTCAGAGCCGTAGACAAGCTTTTCAGGTCTGATTTCACGCTTGATATAGCCGCCGGTTTCAATATGCCGGCGTACAACATCCCCGCCGGAAACATCGAAGAATAGGCGCGGTCTCCAGCGGGCGACTGCGCAGGCGGTCATATAGTCAGGCCAGCCTAGATGGGCGCCGATCATGTACAGTTTGGGGAAGTAGGTGGCTATCGTATCCAGATAGATGGGCTGCATGCGTGCAGAACCCCGTCCGTATGGTGCGAGGCGGGCCCGATCCCGCATCTGTTCGACCAGTTTTTCCTCTGCCTCTCCCTGAGGAATCGCCTTCCAGGTATCTTCGCTGCCGCCCATCAAATAGTCAACCGGGCCGCCAATGATGCCGGTATGGAACAAAATAGGCATGCCGAGGGCTTCTGCCCGTTCATAAATCTCAAAGTATTTTGGATCATCATAATTTCGGGCAGGATTAATCAGTTTAAGTCCGCTAAAACCCCGATCATAGAACTGTTTTACAACTTTTGGCGAATCTTCATCCATATTCAGCATAGCCAGGCCTACGATCAGATCACCCCTGGCCTGGATGGCATCGGCCACAAGATCATTGCCCAGTTCAGGCCAGCCCAGCAGGGCTATTTTTACAATGTTGGACTCTTCCGCAACTCTGACCAGTTCATCGAGCCAGCCGGCGGCTGAGTCACGTGCCCCGATCCGATCGAACCAGCCATAATGGACGTGAACGTCAAATACTCGCACAATAAACCCTCCTTCGTCTTTGTGAAATAGGGGAGGACAGAAACCTTGGCGGTTTCTGTCCTGACGTCTTTACCTTCTTGCCAAAAATTCTTCAACCTCAGCTCTGATGCCGGTCAGCACTTCTTCAGCGGTAGCTTCGCCAATGAAGAGCAAGTCCAAAGCTGGTGTAATGACGGTAGAATTCAGTTCTACATAACCATCAAAGAGCGGTGGAATTTTGCCGTGTTCGGTATCACCTAGGAAGATTTCGCCGAATCCTGCCGGCAGTGCGTCGATGAATGCATTTCTGGTTCCTTCAGAACGGTAGGCCGGTACCGCTACGCCAGTGCTGGCAAAGATGCTCTGGCCTTGTTCACCGCAGAGGAATTCAAAGAAGGTCCAGGCTGCTTCCCGATTCTTGGTGTTGGCGGAAATCACGTAGCCGGCACCGCTCATGGAGTTGGCCCGAATACCATTAGGTCCTGTTGGCAGCGGAGCTACGCCCCAGTTAAAGTCGGACTGCTGGAATGTAGGCACGCGNGCGGCATTAGTCATGGCCATGGCTACAAGACCGCTGGCAAACAGCTCTGTCGAGTTGCCCAGCTGGAGCATTTGGGCAAAGCTTGGCGCCACTTCGTACTTGTTAATTAGGTCAGCCATAAACTGCATGGCTTCAATTGTTTCAGGACTGTCGCCAATGTATTGCGTAGGATTGAGCGGATCGTCAAACATGTCGCCGCCGTTTTGGTGGATGAAGTTGTAATACTTGTTGCTTTCCAAAACTACGCCATATTGGGTGACGCGGCCCCGATCATCGCGCTTGGTCAATTTTTGCGCTGCATCCAAAAATTCTTGCCAGGACCAATTGCCGTCGGGATAAGCTACGCCGGCCTCATCAAACAAGTCTTTGTTGTAGTAGAGGATGGTAGTGTCATTATCCCGTGGAAAACCATAGAGCTCACCCTGATAAGAGAAGATGCGCAGNAGCTCTTGATAGTAGGGAGCGGTGTCAAAACCATTTTCCTCGACTAGTTCGTTTAAGGGCAGTAAAGCGCCCCGGGCTGCATAGCTAGGTATGTTGTTGAGGAACATCACATCTGGAGCGGTTCCGCCGGCCATTTGGGTCTGGATGCGGTCAAAATAGCTGCTCCAGGGTGCGTGCTGTGTTTCGATCTTGATATGTGGGTGGGCGGCTTCGAAGGCTTCGATGACCTCATAGTTTGGAGGCAGCTCATTTGGATCGCCCCAGAAAGACCAAGTAATTGTTACTGGATCCTGAGCCGCTGCCAGTGCACTTATGCCCAAGAGAAGCAACAACAACAGAGATACACTCAGCTTAAACTTTCTCATTTCAATCCTCCATTTCACAAATTAAATTCTTTAGACAACGGTATTCTAAGCGCCTTCCCCATAACCACCTCTTTCCATGTGTAAAAGCTGTTAGGTCGTAACACGTCAGACGACTGACAATCGGAAACACATATTATATTTATACGCTGTTCGCAAATATCCTTCTAAGACAGAAAAATAAAGACACCTTTCTTTGGGTTATACTTAACAATTGTGCTTTATGTTAATGTTTTTCTGCTTAAACCAGCCAAAAACAGGTGCGGTTGGAAGTAGCTGCTTGGATATGGTATGATCTCAGGTAGAAAACAATTTTTTAACTGCAGGAGGAGTGCAGGATGCTAATTCACGCAGGAGATACAATTCTATTTCAGGGCGACAGTATTACCGATGCGGGCCGAGATCGGGCCGGTGATTGCTTGGGAACAGGCTACGCCTTTATTGCTGCCAGTTTATTCTCAGCTCTCCACCCAGAAATGCAGGTGTCCTTTCTGAACCGGGGGATCAGCGGCAATCGGGTAGGGGACTTGGAAGCACGCTGGCGGGAAGACTGTCTGGAACTAAGGCCTAATGTAGTGTCGATCATGATCGGAATTAACGATTGCTGGCGGCGCTACAGCCAAGATGATCCTACCTCCGCCTCAAGCTATTACAGCGGTTACCGCAGACTCCTCACTGAGCTGAAAGAACATGACCCCAAGACAAAACTAATTCTTTTGGAGCCCTTTGTCCTTCCCGTCCTGCCTGAGCAGAGGGAGTGGCGGGAGGATCTGGATCCGAAAATCCATGCCGTACGGGCTTTGGCTCGAGAGTTTGGCGCTGTGTACGTTCCCCTGGACGGGCTGTTTGCTGCAGCCTGCACCAAGGCTGAACCGGCTTTTTGGACCAGCGATGGTGTACATCCCACCCCGGCGGGCCATGGCCTGATTGCCCGGGCTTGGCTGGAAGCGGTCGGGGCTACCTCATAAGATAGGTGATGCATAATGACAAGCAAGGATAGTCCTGCGATTTACGGAGACTTAGATTCTCAGGTGCAAGAGCTCACCTGGGACACAGGGATCTTAACGTGGCGAGAAGGAGACAAGGGCCGAACCTGGAGCGCTGCGGAGCTTGAGAAAGTTAAGCTCCATCACTATGTGGGAAGCCTGACCGTTAACGCTGTTCTACAGGACGGGCAGGAGCTGGTGCTGCTCAGGGGATCCCAGGGCCTGGCCCGCCAGTATCAGATGTTTGTCCAGCGGGTGAATGGCGATCTGCAGGGCAAGAGCGAGGAGCGGCAGCAGGAAGACCCTGGGGACCGTTGCCCCAAATGCCAACGCTTTTATCCTGATCCAGCCCGGCCGGTCTGCCCCCGCTGCTTAGATAANCGTTCGCTGACTAAGCGGGTTATGGGCTTGGCTCCGCCTTATCTCAAAGAAATTCTCCTGATAGTCGCCCTTATGCTCAGCTCATCCCTGGTGGGACTGGTCTCCCCGTACTTAGGGGGCCGCATCTTCTTTGACGAAGTGCTGCCTGCCCAGGGGCGCTTCGCAGGCATGATCGGGCAAGTGGTCGCGGCTATGTTTGCCGCCCAGCTCCTCACATTGCTATTGAACATTTGGCAGGGTCGGGTCAATTCAAGGGTTTCCGCACGCATCATATTTGATTTGAAAACCCAGGTATTCACCGCCATGCAGAGGCTGTCCCTGAAGTTCTACAACCATCAGCAGACAGGTTCCTTAATGACCCGGGTCAACAATGATGCCACCCACCTTCAGTACTTTTTCCACGATGGCTTGCCATTTTTTATTGTCAACTCCATGCGGCTGGTGGGCATTACTTTAGTCCTGCTTTATATGGACTGGCAGTTAGCTCTCCTGGTTCTGATTCCTGTTCCTCTCATCGTATTAGGTACCGCCAAGCTTCGACCCCTGCTCTGGAGACTGTATACCAAGCGGTTTCGAGCCAGCTCAAGGCTAAATGCCATAGTCAATGACAGCCTAAGCGGTGTTAGGGTAGTCAAGGCCTTTGGTACCGAAGAGGCTGAACTGCAGCGTTTCTCCCACGGCAATCAGCGGGTGTTCGCGGTTAATCAGGAGGTTGGCCATATGTCCTCCACAGTGTTTCCGACCCTTTCCTACCTTATGAGTCTAGGTGCCCTGGTGATTTGGGGCATAGGGGGCAGCAGGGTCCTTAGGGGGGAGCTGACCTTTGGTACCCTGATGGCCTTCACCGGCTATTTGGGCATGCTTTACGGACCGCTCGACTTCATGACCCGGGTTGTGGACTGGTGGTCATCGAGCATGAACTCTGCCCAGCGGATCTTTGAGGTAATTGACTCCACCGAGCTGCTCTGGGCTCCCCCTGCCGATCAGCTGGTTTCTAAGCCCAAGCTGGCAGGCGCCGTGGAGTTGCGCGATGTGACCTTCGGCTATGAAGAGGGGAAACCTGTCTTAGAAGAAATCTCCTTTAGCGTCCAGCCTGGGGAGATGATTGGCATTGTCGGACGCTCCGGCGCGGGCAAGTCCACTTTAATCAACCTCATTTCCAGGCTTTATGATCCGGTAGCGGGCACAGTGCTCATTGACGGGGCAGATGCACGCTATATTGACCAGCAAGACCTGAGGCGCCAGATTGGCATGGTGCTGCAGGATACCTTTTTGTTCAAAGGGACGATTTATGAAAACATTGCCTACGGCAAACCCGGAGCCAGTCTGGAGAATGTGATGGAAGCTGCAAGAGTTGCCAACGCCCATGACTTTATTACTAAACTGCCAGATGGGTATGAAACTGTTCTGGGACACAGAAACCTAGATCTTTCCGGCGGTGAGAAACAAAGGATTTCCATTGCCCGGGCTATTTTGCACAATCCCCAGATTTTGATCCTCGACGAGGCCACTGCCTCGATTGATACAGAGACTGAGCAGTTGGTACAGGAGGCTTTGGAACGTCTGGTGCAGGGGCGCACCACTTTTGCAATTGCCCATAGGCTCTCGACTCTGAGGCAGGCAGACCGACTTTTTGTCATTGATCGGGGTCGGCTGGCTGAAGTAGGCAGCCACCAGGAACTCTTAAAACAAAAGGGTGTTTACTACAAACTATTTACTGCCCAGCGTGAAGCTTTGGCCCACATTGGTGTGGCTGGTTAAAGGAAGGTGAAGAGATGGCTGATTTGGAATATCTGGATGTAAGCAAGGCCCGCTTGCGGACCACAGCGGGCGGACTGGTGAGTTTGAACCTAGGTGATCAGTTTTACCCCAAAGTCGATTTGCATCTTGCTTTTCCCTTTACGGAGCCAGAGCGATTTATCTCCGTGCGGGAGCCTGAGGGGGAAGAAATCGGCCTGATTCGGGATCTAAGTGAACTGGATGCCGCTTCTCAAAAGGCCGTCAGGGACGAGCTGAGCTGGCGATACTACACTCCGCAGATTAAGCGCATCGTAAGCTATAAAGAGGAGTTCGGGCATACCTATTGGGAAGTGGAGACAGATCGGGGGCTGCGTAAGTTTGTCACTCGGGGGCGGGATCAGACGGTAAGGAGCATCTCCGCAAGGCGCACGCTGATCATTGATGTCTCAGGAAACCGCTATGAGATTGCTGATTTGGCAGAATTGGACGCACGCAGCAGAGATTACTTAGCTACACTGTTATAGGAGTGGTTGCTTTGTCCTACTTAATGACGGTAGAAGCGCCCTTAAGCCCTGAGCTCAAAGACGTGGACTGGCAGGTTGAGGCCACGTTAGGGGCGATTAGAGTTCAAGAGCGGGGAACAGGCAGGCTGATTAAAGAGTTTCCCCTGGCCAATGCCACGAAGGTGGAAAACGAGGTGTTGGTTGGCTTGGCGCGCCTTGTAATCTGGTATGGTGATCAAGGGGAGACAGTAGTTTATTATCCCTTAGAATATGTCCCTGAGTACGGCACTTTGGCNAATGCCCTCACACGTTTTCTGGCAGAGGGGACAATTCCCGCGATCAAGCCGGTGGAAACCGCCTTTTGTCCGCAGTGCCAAAGACCTCTACGCCGGGGAACCAGAGTATGTCCTGCCTGTGTAAATTCCAGGGCGGTACTCAGGCGTTTGGCAGACTTTCTCAAGCCCCATCGCTCTTTGGTAGGGGCCAGCATGCTTATCTTCCTGCTTCTGACCTTAGTTAACCTGATTTCCCCTCAATTGCAGCGGATTCTAGTTGACGATGTACTGCGGTCGAGCGAAGCGGATCTGCGTCTTTTAATCATCTTGGTGGCCGGCATGGCCCTGGCCAGGCTGCTGGTGACAGTTTTCAGCATCCTCCGGGGCAGAATTATGGTTACAGTAGGCGCCCGCCTCGGCCAAAATCTCCGTGCGGAGGTTTTCACCAGCATCCAGCGCCTTTCCCTAAGTTTTCTAGATAAACAGCGCACCGGGGATATGATGAATCGGATCAACCACGATACAGGGCATGTCCAAAGCTTTCTCCAGCATCACCTGCCCGATTTGATTTCCCAAGGACTGCTCCTAGTCGGTGTTGTGGGCATTTTGCTCTGGCAGAACTGGAAATTAGCTTTGCTGATCCTCGTTCCCGCCCCTTTTATTGTCTGGCTTTCCAATGCCACCAGGCGGAAAATCAGGCGCATGTACCACCAGCAGTGGCGTTCCTGGGATGAAGCCAACTCTGTTTTACAGGATATCTTAAGTGGAATTCGAGTCGTAAAATCCTTTGGCACAGAAGATCTTGAAGTCAGGCGTTTTTCTGAGCGGAGCGCACGCTACAGAGACCTGACCGCCCGCAACGAGTCTGCCTGGAATACACTCTATCCCAGTTTGAGCTTTATTATGGGCATCGGCAACTTCCTGATCCTCTATTTTGGAGGGAGGCTTGTGCAGGAGGGCGTTTTTCAAATGGGAGAACTGATCCAGTTTTCTGCCTATGCCGGGCTGGTTTATGGGCCGCTGCAGTTTATGTCTTTTATTCCCCGCTGGTTCCACCAGGCTATGACCGCTGCCGAACGCCTTTTTGAAATCATAGATGAAGTTCCCGCGATTTCAGATCGGCCCGATGCCCTTCCCATACCTAGAATCGAGGGCAGTATCAAATTCGACAATGTGACCTTTGGCTACAGATCTCATGAACCNGTCCTCAAAAANATCAATTTGGAGATTCAGCCTGGGGAAATGATCGGTTTAGTCGGCCATTCGGGTGCGGGCAAGTCCACTTTGATTAACTTGGTAAACCGCTTTTATGATGTGGATGAAGGAACCATTTATATTGACGGAGTAGACATTAGGCAGCTGGTTCAAAGCGATCTGCGCAGGCAGGTCGGGGTGGTGCTGCAGGAGTCTTTCCTCTTTGCCGGCACGATCTGGGAAAACATTGCCTATGCTAAGCAAGATGCCACTTTGGAAGAAGTGATCCGGGCAGCCAAGATAGCCAACGCCCACGACTTTATCGTCAGATTCCCCGACGGCTATGATACCAGGGTAGGGGAGCGGGGGCAGAGGCTTTCAGGCGGTGAAAGGCAAAGAATTGCTATTGCTAGGGCTATCTTGCATAACCCGCGCATCTTGATTCTAGATGAAGCCACTTCTTCNGTGGACAGCGAAACGGAAAAACAAATTCAGGAAGCACTCCAGCGCCTGGTAGAAAACAGGACTACCATTGCTATCGCCCATCGCCTGTCGACATTGAAGGATGCGGACCGGATCATGGTGTTAGATCATGGTGAGCTGGTGGAGCTGGGAACCCACGAGGAACTCTTGGCCCAGCAGGGACATTATTTCCGCCTGGTCCAGGCCCAGCGGGAGATGAACCGCATGCGGGCGGCGGTGTGAGGTAAGGGCTGCCATAATGTATAGCCAGGCTGTGTTCTTGGAACGATAACAACGAACTACACCTGGAGGAGGTTGGTTATGGAAGTCCATTGTACAGTGAAAAACTGCCGCTGGTGGGAGAACAACTACTGTATAGCCCAGGGCATTCTGATCACCAGTGATGAGTTAGGCGAAATGCTGCCTGAAAGCTACGACTATCAGCAGACCCAGAGCATTGTGCAGCAGTATGGCGAGACGTCGGTGGATTCGTGTATGGCAACCTGCTGCAAGACCTTTGAGGCANCCGGCGGTTAATTAGTCCTGATCAAAAAAGACACCTTAGCGAGCTAGGGTGTCTTTTTCGCTGCTATTCACTATTTTTCAGGACAGGGTAGCCATTGTTGGCCTCTGTACTGATCTCCCAGATCTGGGTGAAGTCCCAGTCAGCATAGGTGTCTGCCTGCTTCATCTCCAGGGTTGACTTGCCCGTGCCTGACCCAAAGCGGGTACCGGATAGTTCCCTGTCAAAGTAGGACTTGCTGACTGTTCCAAAGTTCAGGCCCGTTAAACCGCCCCGGTTGCCGGTGCCTACCAGCGACACCGCGGCATAACTTTCTGTGATTACCCCACTGCCATGATTTTGGTTGTGGCCGACCAAACCGCCTACCGGAGAGCCCTGGGCCTCACCTAGGGCATAGGAGCGGAGGATCGTGCCGCGATTGTTCCCAACTAGGCCCCCAGCAAAGGATGAGATACCTGAGGCTGAAGTGGTGCCTGCTGCCGAGGAGTGTTCAATTATTCCGGCATTGAGTCCGACTAAGCCCCCGACATTGGTTGCGCCGGTTACATTCGCCTCTGTGCTGGAGTTTAAGACAGTTCCCTGGTTTTCACCTGCCAGACCGCCTATGGCCTGGTTCTGCCCTTGAACTTGGGCGTCGATTACAGTGCAATTGACTATGTCGCCTAGGTTGCGACCTGCCAGCGAACCTACTTTGCTTTTGCCAGTGACAACCGCTCCGGCCAATGTCAGATCGGTTACACTTCCCCCAGAGGCGATACTGGCAAAGAGGCCAACTTGATCACTTTGGGGACGGTTAATGTATAGGGAGTGGATAGAGTAGCCGCTGCCGCGCAGACTGCCTGCGAAACCNTCGATAGGCTGCCAGCCGGCCTCGACGTCTGCAGTTGCAGAAGCATCGATATCGCTGCCTAGCTGGTAGTGGGCTGAGACATCCTTTCCTATGCTTTGCAGACCGTAGAGGTTGTTAATCAGGTAGGGTGACTCTGCCTCGCCCGTGCCTTGCAGGTCGACGATGAGCAAAGGAGAGACAACTTCCAGTTCTTCATAGGTGAAACTGA